>Ga0268357_100141_pt1 | contig 123522 bp, 104 predicted proteins | sample BioMet10_FD_192466 | JGI IMG/M metagenome (GOLD analysis project Ga0268357, IMG submission 192466) | Sewage microbial communities from Oakland, California, United States - Biofuel 10 (Illumina Assembly) | ecosystem: Engineered > Wastewater > Sewage > Unclassified | place: USA: California...
CGTCTGCGGCCTGGCTCTGCTCCTCCGGCCGGAGCCCGGCCGGGGCACCGTGGGCCGGCTGCTGCGCCAGGCGGCCGTGCTGGCCTTCCTCTGCCTGGCGGCCACGGCCTGGGAGCACACGGCGCGCGAACTCCCTCCGGACGCCAGCTTCACCGGGCCGCGCGGTCTGAGCGCGCCCGCGGAGCCCGGCGCGGCCGGCGTGAACGGGGCCTCGGAACCGGTGGGGCCGCAGGCCCCCGAGCCCCCGCGCGTGACCCGCGACGGCGTGGAGTACGTGCGCCTGAATCTGGCCGAACTGTACATCATGCTCGATCGCGGCCGGAAGGACTACCCGGCGAACTTCGTCCTGCGCGCCAACCTCACGCGGCCTTCCTGGCTGGGCGGCGGGACGCTGGTCTCGCGCATCGCCGTGGTCTGCTGCCTGGCCGACAGCCTGAATTTGGGCTTCCAGGCCCAGGGCCTGGACAAGATCCGGGACGGCAAGTGGGTGGAGATCTACGGGCACCTCGCCCCGCTGGACGCCGCGGGGCGCAAAAAATCAAAATCCGCGCAGCCGGACGAGCGCGAACTCTCGCTGCGCGTCGTCAATCCCGCGCAGCGCATCGTGGCCGAGCACGTGGAGGTCATTCCCACGCCCGACCCGCCCTTCCTCTTCGAATTCCGCGAAAAGGAACCCTTCGCCGGGCAATAAAAAACGGGGAGCCGGTCGCCCGGCCCCCCGCGTCGCTTCAAACGGTCGCGGCCTACTTCAGATTGGCCAGCACGGCGTCGCCCATCAGCCGGCAGCCCACGAGGATGCAGCCCTCCTCGCGGATGTCGCCGGTGCGGTAGCCCTGCTGCAGGGTCAGGCGCACGGCGTTCTCGATGGCGTCGGCCTCGGCGGCCATGTCGGCCGCGCTGTAGCGCAGGAGCATGGCCAGGGAGAGGATGGTGGCCAGGGGATTGGCCTTGTCCTGGCCGGCGATGTCCGGGGCCGACCCGTGGACCGGCTCGAACAGGCCGGGGTTCTTCGCGCCCAGGCTGGCCGAGGGCAGCATGCCGATGGACCCGGTGATGACGCTGGCCTCGTCGGAGAGGATGTCGCCGAAGAGGTTCTCGGTCACGATGACGTCGAACTGCGAGGGGTCGCGCACGAGCTGCATGGCCGCGTTGTCCACGTACAGGTGCGAAAGCTCCACGTCCGTGTAGTCCTTGGCCACGTCGATGACGATCTCCCGCCACAGGCGCGAGACGTCGAGCACGTTGGCCTTGTCCACGCTGCACAGCTTCTTGCGGCGCTTGCGCGCGGCCTCGAAGCCGACCTTGGCGATGCGCCGGATCTCATGCTCGCCGTAGACCATGGTGTTGAAGCCCACGCGCTCGCCGCCCCTGGTCTCGATGCCGCGCGGCGTGCCAAAGTAGGCTCCGCCGGTGAGCTCGCGCACCACGAGCAGATCGATGCCCCGGGCCACGATGTCCGGCCGGAGGAAGCAGGCCTGCTTCAGCTCCGGGAACAGGTTGGCCGGGCGCAGGTTGGCGAAGAGCCCCAGGGCCTTGCGGATGCCGAGCAGGCCCTTCTCCGGCCGGATGGCCGGGTCGAGCGTATCCCACTTGGGGCCGCCCACCGCGCCCAGGAGCACGGCGTCGGCCGCCTGGCAAAGCTTCACCGTGGCCTCGGGCAGGGGCCCGCCCGTGGCGTCGATGGCCGCGCCGCCGATGAGGACGTCCTCCGTCTCGAAGCTGCGGCCGAACTTCTCGCCCACGCGCGCAAGCACGCGCAGGGCCTGGGCGACGATTTCCTTTCCGATGCCGTCGCCCGGCATGACACAGATTTTCATCTTTCGCTCCAATCCTTACTGTTTTTCAGCGAGCCGCTTCCTGACGTAGGGGACCAGTCCGCCCGCGTCGAGCAGCTCCTGCATGAACGGCGGAATCTTGTTGCACTGCACCACATCCCCGGTGGTGAGGTTCTTGATGCGCCCGTTCTCGGTGTCCACCTCCAGCTTGTCGCCGTCGCGCAGCTTGGCCACGTCGTCGCCGACCTCCAGGAGCACCAGACCCATGTTGAAGCCGTTGCGGTAGAAGATCCGCGCGAAGCTGCGGGCCACAACGACGGGAATGCCCGCGCCCAAGAGCGCGATGGGCGCGTGCTCGCGCGAGGAGCCGCAGCCGAAGTTCTCCTCGGCCACGACGATGTCGTTCTTGTGCACGCGCTTGACCCAGCCGGGCTCCAGGCCTTCCATGCAGTTGGCTCCGAGGGCGACGGGGTCCGTGGTCACCAGGAACCGGGCCGGGATGATGGCGTCGGTGTCGATGTGCGCCCCGACCTTGTGCGCCTTGCCTGTGACGAGCATGTCTATCGTCTCCTTTTCCGCGCCTAGAGCTTCGCGGGGTTGATGATCTCGCCGGCGACGGCGCTGGCCGCGGCCACGGCCGGGTTGGCCAGGTAGACCTCGCTGTCCAGGCTGCCCATGCGGCCGCGGAAGTTGCGATTGGTGGTGGTGATGGCGCGCTCGCCGCCGGCCAGGATGCCCATGTGGCCGCCCAGGCAGGGGCCGCAGGTGGGCGGGCCGACCACGGCGCCGGCGTCCATGAAGATCTCGAACAGGCCCTCATCCATGGCCTGCCGCCAGATCCTCGGGGTGGCCGGCAGGATGATCAGCCGCACGTTGCGGTTGGCCTTGCGGCCCTTGAGCACGCTCGCCGCCTCGCGCAGGTCCTCGATGCGGCCGTTGGTGCAGGAGCCGATGACGGCCTGATCGACCTTGAGCCCCTTCAGCTCGTCCACGGAGCGCACGTTTTCCGGCAGGTGCGGGCAGGCCACCTGGGGCGGCATGCCGGCCACGGAAAGCGACAGCTCCTGCTCGTAGGTCGCGCCCGGGTCGGCCTTGAGCGCCTTGTCGCCGTTGCGGCCGTGGGCCTGGCAGTAGGCCAGAGTCTTGGCGTCGGTGGGGAAGAGCCCGGCCTTGCCGCCGGCCTCGATGGCCATGTTGGCCATGGTCATGCGGCCCTCGATGGACAGGGCGTCGATGACCGGGCCGCAGAACTCCAGGGCCCGGTAGAGCGCGCCGGACACGCCGATGCGGCCGATGACGTGCAGGATCAGGTCCTTGCCGCCGACATGGGGGCCGAGCTCGCCGTCGAACTCCACGCGGATGGTCGGCGGCACCTTGAACCAGTTTTCGCCCAGGGCCATGGCCGCGGCGATGTCCGTGGAGCCCATGCCCGTGGCGAAGGCGCCCACGCCGCCATAGGTGCAGGTGTGGGAGTCCGCGCCGATGACGATGTCCTTGGGGCCGACGAGGCCCAGCTCGGGCAGGAGCGCGTGCTCCACGCCGACGTTGCCGCCCTCGTAGTAGTGCTTCACGCCCATCTCGCGGGCGAACTCGCGCACCACCTTGACCTGCTCGGCCGAGGCGATGTCCTTGTTGGGCGTGAAGTGGTCGCAGACCAGCGCCACCTTGTCCTTGTCGAAGACCTTGGTCGCGCCCATGGCCTTGAACGACTTGATGGCCAGCGGCGCGGTGATGTCGTTGGCCAGGACCATCGACACGCGGCAATTGACGATCTGCCCGGCGACCGAGATTTCCTCATCGGTGTGCGCCTGCAGGATTTTTTCGGCTAAAGTGTGGGGCATTCCTCTTTCTCCTCCCTCGTTTTCTCCAAGCGGTTGAGTGCGTTGATGAAGGCCATGGCGCTGGCCACGAGGATGTCCTCATTGGTGCCGCGGCCGACCGATTTCTTGCCTTCGTATTCGATGCGGACGGTCACGGTGGCCTGGGCGTCCGTGCCGCCGGTGACGGCGTTGATCTGGAAGCGATCGAGGGCCGGATGGTAGCCCACGATGTCGCCGATGCAGCGGAACAGCGCATCCACGGGCCCCTCGCCGAAGCTGGTGCCCCGGCGCTCGGCCATGATGTCCTCGCCGTCGAGGATCTCCATGACCATGGCCGCGTGGGGCGGCACGCCATGGGTGCCGGAGAACACGCTCATGTCCTTCATGCGGTACTTGTCGCGGCGGCGGTAGACCATCTCCAGCACGAGGGCCTCGACGTCCTCGTCGTAGACGCGCTCCTTCTTGTCCGCCAAGTCCTTCACCGCCGAGAAGACCATGCCGAGCTGCTGCTCGGTGAGGCTGTAGCCGAGCTCCTCCAGCTTGGCCTTGATGGCGTGGCTGCCGGAGTGCTTGCCGATGACCATGTCCGTGCCCTTGCGGCCCACGGACTCGGGCGTCATGATCTCGTAGGTCAGCGGGTTCTTGAGCACGCCGTCCTGGTGGATGCCGGACTCGTGGGCGAAGGAGTTGGCCCCGACGATGGCCTTGTACGGCGGGATGGGCTGGCCGATGATCTGCGAGAGCCGGCGGCAGGCGGGATAGAGCTGCATGGTCTTCACGCGGCTCTCGATCCCGTAAAGCTCGTGCCGGGTGTGCAGGGCCATGACGAACTCCTCCAGGGAGGCGTTGCCCGCGCGCTCGCCGATACCGCAGAGCGTGACCTCGGCCTGACGCGCGCCGGCGCGGATGGCCGAAAGGCTGTTGGCCACGGCGAGTCCGAGGTCATTGTGGCAGTGCACGCTGAAGATGGCCTTGTGGGCGTTGGGCACGCGCTCCAGGAGGTAGCGGATGAGATCGCCGAATTCGAAGGGCTGGGCGTAGCCCACGGTGTCCGGGATGTTCACGGTCGTCGCGCCGCAGCGGATGGCCGTTTCGCAGGCCGTGGCCAGGAACTCCCGGTCCGAACGCGAGGCGTCCTCGGCCGAGAACTCGACGTTGGCGGTGTATTTGGCGGCGTGCTTCACGGCCGCCTCAATCATCGCCAGGACCTCCTCGCGGGTCTTGCGCAGCTTGTGCGCCATGTGGATCTCGCTGGTGGCGAGGAAGGTGTGGATGCGCGGATTGACCGCGTCCTTGACCGCCTCCCAGCCGCGGTCGATGTCCTTCTCCAGGGCGCGGCACAGCGCGGCCACCTGGATGGACTTGACCGATCCGGCGATGGCGCGCACGGCCTCGAAGTCGCCCTGGCTGGCGGCCGGGAAGCCGGCCTCGATGATGTCCACGCCGAGGGACTCCAGCTGCCGCGCGAGGCTGATCTTCTCCTCCTGATTCATGGTGGCGCCGGGCGACTGCTCGCCGTCGCGGAGCGTGGTGTCGAAAATAACTACATGGTCCGACATATTTCCTCCGATTCGGGTTGAAACCGTAACTGGTTCACGGATGACTGGCAAGAACGGCGGGCAAACGCCCGCTGTCCGGACGCAAAAGCATCCGGACGGTGGCGACGTCCCAGAAAGAAGGCTCCCATAGAGCCGAAAATGCGAACGGGAAGGTGCGCGGCCCTACGTGGTCTCTTTCTGGGACTCGCGTAGCAGCTTGGAGCCGCGGGGGGAGAGGATGAACAGGGTGTACACGGGACCACTCACGAGGTAGCCGAGGAAGAAGATGAAGCCGAGCATCTTCGGCCGGGAGGCCACCATGACGAAGAGCAGAATGGCCGTGACCATGGAGCTGAAGGGATGCGCCTTGATGAAGCCGTACTCCTTGAAGGAGGCGTAGCGCATGGTGCTGACCATGAGGAAGGACAGCACGTACACGAGCACGAGGCTGGCCGTGGGCAGGACATCCGCCGCGAACTGCGGCGGAAGATAGGGCACGAAGAGCACCAAGCAGGCCAGGGTGCTGGCCTCGGCCGGGATGGGCAGGCCGATGAAGAACTTCTTGCTCGTCACGGCGCACTGCACGTTGAAGCGGGCCAGCCGGAGCGCGCCGCAGGCCACGAGCAGGAACGAGGCCATGAGCCCAAGGGTGCCGAACTCCGAGAGCTGCCACTGGTACATCAGCAAACCCGGCGCCGCGCCGAAGGCCACGAGGTCGGCCAGGGAGTCGAACTGCACGCCGAATTCGCTGGTGGTGTTGGTCAGCCGGGCGACCTTGCCGTCAAGACCGTCGAAGAGACAGGAGCCGAGGATGCACAAGGCCGCGTACTCGAACTGCCCCTCGATGGAGTAAATCATCCCCAGGAAGCCCAGGAACAGGCTCGCCGTGGTGAAGAGATTCGGCAGGATGTACACGCCCTTATGGCGCGGCAGCGGTTTTTCCTTGGACATCGCGTCTCCCGTGTCGAGCGGGTGCGCCTACTTCCGGACGGCGAGGGCCGTCTCTCCGGCGCGGACCGTTTCGCCCACGTACACCTTCACAGCATAGCCATCCGGGAGGTAGAGGTCAACTCTCGACCCGAACTTGATCAGCCCCAGGCGCTCGCCCCGGCGCAGGATGTCGCCGGGCTCGGCCCAGCAGACGATGCGCCGCGCGACGAGCCCGGCGATCTGCACGATGGTGAAGCGCTCCGCGCCGCGGCCCATGACCAGGATGTTGCGCTCGTTGTCGGTGCTGGCCTTGTCCAGGCTGGCGTTGAAGAACTTGCCGGGGATGTAGCGGATGAGCTCCACGCTGCCCTCCACGGGCGCGCGGTTCACGTGCACGTCGGTAAGGCTCATGAACACGCAGACGACCTGGCGGACCTCGCCGGAGATCGGGTCCGGCGCGAAGTCCACCTTGACCACGCGGCCGTCCGCCGGGGAGACCACGACGTCGAAGTCCTCGGGCGCGACGCGCTCGGGGTCGCGGAAGAAATGCACCACCAGGCAGGTGGCGACGAACAGGATGAGCGCGAAGAGCCACCAGCCCATGGCCGCGAAGACCAGGGTGGCGAAGGCGAAGAGTCCGATGGCCGGAAGGCCTTCAAGGCTCAGGCCGATGGTCGGTTTGCGCATGCGGGAACGCTCCTGAAAGTAGGCTCGCGGCATCGCCGGGCGTAGGGAAACTACGCGTCATCGCGGCAGAGGTCAACACGGGGCCGCTTTGCTTTTCCGTCCGGCCTCGGCTAAATTCCGCGCATGGACAACGTCACCCATCTGGCGGCCGGGCTGCTCGCGGCCCAGGCCTTGCGGCCGGCCTTCCGGCGGGCCGGGGCCACGACGCGCGGCCTGAGCCTGCTCTGCGCCGTGGCGGCCAACCTGCCGGACCTGGACAGCGCGGCCGGCTGGTTCGGACCGGAGTCCTACCTGCTGCACCACCGCGGCATCACGCACTCCCTGTTCGCCCTGCCGCTCCTGGCGCTGCTCCTGGCCTGGGCCGGGCGAAGGCTCGGGGCCGGGCTGACCCTGCGGCAGAGCTTCCTGGCCGCGGCGCTCTGCCTGGCCACGCACCTGTTCCTCGACGCCGTCACGGCCTTCGGCACGCAGCTCTTCCAGCCATTCTCGGACATGCGCGTGGCCTTCGAGGGGGTGTTCATCGTCGACCCCGGCTTCACCCTGGCGCTTTTAGCCCTCGTCCTGGCCGGACGGCTGGCCCCGCGCCTGGCCGTGCGCACGGCCCTGGCCGGGCTTGCGCTCCTCGTGGCCTACCCCGTCGCCGGCAATCTCCTGCGCCTGGACATGCAGTCGCGCTATGAGGCCGCGTTGCGGGCCCACGGCGTGGCCTTCGACCGCGTCGCCGTGACGCCGGACGCGCTGTCGCCCTATTACTGGAAGGTCCTGCTGGAGCGCGGGACAGCGCTGGAGCTCACCGCGGCGGACTTGGCCGACCCGGCGCGGCCCTACCCCGTGCTGCGCCTGCGCAGGGCCGACCGGGCCGAGCTGCTGCGCCTGGGCGAGCAGGCAAGCATCTTCCGCACCTTCGTCTGGTTCGCCGAGCATCCGGCCGAGTACCCGGACGTGCGCGGGCCGGACGGCCTCACGCTCCGGCGCTACGTTGAGGCCGGCTTCGTCAACGCCGGCCCGGTGATGGGCCGGCTCTTCGGCCAGCGGCCGGCCTTCGCCGAGTTCACGGCCTGCCTCGATCCCGCCGGCCGGCTGGTGTCCTGGCGCGATTGGAGCGGCAGAAGCCACGCCGTGCCCGAATCCGGCCCCGGACCGGACGGCGCGCACGCCGCCAAACCTTAGCCGACAACAACAAGGAGGTTCGGCATGGACGTCCTGGAAGCCATCCACACCCGGCGGAGCATCCGCAAATACACCGGGGAGCCCGTGAGCGACGCGCAGGTGGAGATCCTGCTCCGCGCCGCCATGGCCGCGCCCAGCGCGGGCAACCAGCAGCCCTGGCGCTTCGTGGTCGTGCGCGACCGGGCGCAGCTGGAGGCCGCCGCCGCGGCGCATCCCTACGCCAAGATGGCCCCCCACGCCGCGCTGGCCATCCTGGTCTGCGGAGACACGCGCAAACAAAAGTACGAGGGCTACTGGGTCATCGACTGCGCGGCCGCCGTGCAGAACCTGCTGCTCGCCGCCCACGCCCAGGGCCTGGGCGCGGTGTGGACCGGGGTCTACCCGAGCATGGACCGCGTGGAGGCCCTGGCGAGGATTTTCGCCTGCCCCAAGGGCGTGATCCCGCACTCCTTCATCCCCATCGGCCGCCCGGCCGAGGCGAAGGGGCGCGAGGACCGCTACGACCCGGCGCGGGTCGCGGCCGACCGTTTCTAGACGGCCGCGGGCCGGCCCACGCCCACGTGGCGGATGCCGAAACGCTCCAGGATGGCGCGCGAGTAAAGATTGCGGCCGTCGAAGATCACCGGCTCGCGCAGCAGCCGGGCGATGCCGGCGAAGTGCGGATTGCGGAACTGGTTCCAGTCCGTGACCACGGCCAGGGCGTCGGCGTCGTTCAGGGCCTCGTACTGGCCGGGAGCCAGTGCGAAGAGCCCATCGCCGGCGAGTTCGTGCGCGGCCCGCTCCCCGGCCACGGGGTCGAAGGCCCGGACGCGCATGCCCCGGGACGTGAGCGTGCGGACGATGTCCAGGGCCGGAGCCTCGCGGATGTCGTCGGTGTTGGCCTTGAAGGCCAGGCCCCAGAGGGCCAGGGTCTTGCCCGCCACGCCGCCCCTGGGCTCGAAATAGCGGAGGATCTTCTCGGCCAGCAGGACCTTCTGCCGGGCGTTCACGGCGTCCACGGCGTCGATGAGCGCGGCGGCGTAACCGGCCTCGCGCGCGGTGGCCAGCAGGGCCTTCACGTCCTTGGGAAAGCAGGACCCGCCGTAGCCCACGCCGGGGTAGATGAACTCGTAGCCGATGCGCCGGTCGCTGCCGATGCCGAGGCGCACCTCGCTGACGTCCGCGCCCACGCGCTCGCAGATGTTGGCCACCTCGTTGATGAAGCTGATCTTGGTGGCGAGCATGCAGTTGGCCGCGTACTTGGTCATCTCCGCGCTCTTGACGCCCATGATGATGAGCTTTTCGCGGCTGCGGGCGAAGGGCGCGTACAGGGCCTTGAGCATCTCCGCGCTCTTGGGGTTGTCGGTGCCGACGATGACGCGGTCGGGCTTCATGAAGTCCTGCACCGCGTCGCCCTCCTTGAGGAACTCCGGGTTGGAGACCACGTCGATGTCCAGGCCGAGGCCGCGGGCGGCCAGCTCGCGGTCCAGGATGGCGCGCACGCGGTCGGCCGTGCCCACGGGCACGGTGGACTTGTCGACGACGATGAGCGGCCGGGCGACCAGCTGGCCGATCTCCGCGGCCACGGCGTCCACGTAGGACAGGTCGCACACGCCGTCCGCGCCCGAGGGCGTGCCCACGCAGATGAAGGCGAACTCCGCCCCGTCGCCGCCGGCCTCCAGGCCCTCGGCCAGGCTCGTGGTGAAGGCCAGGCGGCCCTCGGCCGAGTTCCGGCGCACCAGCTCCTCCAGGCCCGGCTCGAAGATATGGATGCGGCCGGCCCGCAGGGTGTCGACCACCGCCTGGCTCTTGTCCACGCAGTACACGTGGTTGCCCATCTCCGAGAGGCAGGCCGCGGTGACCAGGCCGACGTATCCGGTGCCGACGATGCAGACGTTCATGCGCAGGGCTCCTTGCAATGGCAGCGTGAGTAGGACGAATGTCCGCCTCGGGGTACCTTCCCGGCGGGGGTGCTGTCAACGCGGCCGCCCGCGCCGGTTGCCTTCGCCCGCGCAACCGAGTAAGAAATTGGGAACGTTTGCATCAACCCCCCGGAGGTCGTCATGCCTTTGCTCTGCGTCAACGTCGATCATGTGGCCACACTGCGCCAGGCCCGCCTGGGCCAGGAACCCGATCCCGTGCTCGCCGCCCACGAGGCCGAACTGGCCGGCGCGGCCGGCGTCATCGTGCATCTGCGCGAGGACAGGCGGCACATCCAGGACCGCGACGTGGAGATCCTCCGCCGCACCGTGAAGACCGCCCTGCACCTGGAGATGGCGGCCACGGAGGAGATGCAGGCCATCGCCCTGCGCGTGAAGCCGGCGACCGTGTGCCTCGTGCCGGAGAAACGCCGCGAGCTGACCACCGAGGGCGGCCTGGACTGCGCCAGCCGCGAGGGCGAGCTTTCGGCCTATCTCGCGCCGCTGGTGGCCGAGGGCGTCGAGGCCAGCCTGTTCGTCGACGCCGACCCGAAGCAGGTCGCGGCCGCGGCCAAGATCGGCGCGCAGTACGTGGAGATCCACACCGGCCACTACGCCGACGCCACGACGCCGGACGCGCGCAACGCCGAGCTGGCCAAGATCCTCGCCGGCATCCGCCAGGCCCAGGACCTCGGCCTCAAGGTCAACCTAGGCCATGGCTTGAACTACGTGAACATCCTGCCCTTCGCCAAGGTGCCGGGCATCTGCGAGTACTCCATCGGCCACGGGATCATGGCCCGGGCCATTTACGTGGGCCTGCGCCGCGCCGTGCGCGACATGGCCGACATCGTCGAACGCTTCGCCGACTAGCGGAGAAACGCGCGTGATCCTCGGGGTGGGGCTGGACGTGGCGGAGCTTGCGCGCATCCGCGAGGCGGTGGACCGCTTCGGCGACCGCTTCGCGGCCAGAATCCTCGCGGACGGGGAATCCGCGGAGCTGCCCGCCGGGGATCCCATCCCCTTCCTGGCCGCGCGCTTCGCCGCCAAGGAGGCCGCGGCCAAGGCCCTGGGCACGGGCTTCGCCCGGGGCGTGACCCTGCGCGACATCAGCGTGCGTTCGCTGCCCTCGGGCGCGCCCGAACTCCAGCTTTCCGGCGCGGCGTTGGAGCTGGCCCGGTCCATGGGCGTCGAGCGCACGCACGTCTCCCTGACCCACGGCCGCGACGTGGCCGCGGCGGTGGTCATTCTGGAGGGCGCCCCCCTGTAGCCTTCCCGCGTCCCGTGCAACGAGTCCTGGAGGATCAATGTTCGAGCCCCTGCCAACACCCGCGGAGATGGCCGCGTGGGACCAGACCGCCATCCGCGGCTTCGGCCTCAAGGCCGAACTGCTCATGGAGAACGCCGGGGCCGCAGCCCTGGACGTGCTGAATGAACTGCGCGGGCCCCTCGCCGGCCAGCGCGTCCTGCTCGTGGCCGGCGGCGGCAACAACGGCGGCGACGCCTTCGTGCTGGCCCGCAGGCTGCTCGACGCGGGCGCGCTGCCGCTGGTGCTGCACACCAAGCCCCGCGCCGGCTACAAGGGCGAGGCCCGCTACCACATGGATCTGGCGCGCAAGGCCGGAGCGGAGCTGCGGCGGCTGGCCCCGGCCCGCGCGGAGCAGACCCTGGACGGCCTGCCGGCCCCGGACATCCTGGTGGACGGCCTGCTCGGCACGGGCTTCAAGGGCCAGCTTTCCGCCGAGGCCCTCGGCCTCGTGCAGGCCATGAACATGATCGGCGAGGAATGCTTCGTGCTGGCCCTGGACATCCCCTCCGGCCTCTGCGGCGAAACCGGGATGCCCCGGCCGGAGGCCGTACGCGCCAACGCCACCGTGGCCTTCCACGCGGCCAAGCTGGGCTGCGCCCTGCCCCACGCCGAACCCTACGTGGGCCGGCTCGAGGCGCGGCGCATCGGCATCCCGCAGGCGGCCTGCGCCGCCGCGCCCGCCCGCCAGGAACGCATCACCGAGGCCGTCTTCGGCCTGCTCAAGCCGCCCGCCCCGGACCTGCACAAGGGCAAGGCCGGCCACGTGCTGGTCATCGGCGGCAGCGAGGGACTGAGCGGCGCGGCGCAGCTCTGCGGCCTGGCCGCCCTGCGCGCTGGCGCGGGGCTGGTCACCGTGGCCTGCCCGCACGGCGTGCTCCACGACGTCAAGGCCGGCATGCCCGACCTCATGGCCCTGCCCCTGGGTCCGGACGCCAGCGGCCGCTTCGGGCCGGAAGGCCTGGAGGAGCTGCTGCCCCACCTGCCCCGCTTCGAGGCCGTGGTCATCGGACCGGGTCTGGGCCGCGACCCCGGCGCGGCGGAGTTCCTGGCCGCCTTCGCCCGCGGCTTCGCCCGGCACTTCAGCATGGATCTGGCGCGCGCCTGGGCCCCGCCGTGCATTTTCGACGCCGACGCGTTGTTCCACCTGGCCCAGACCCCGGCGCTCATGGCCGAACTGCCGGCCAACGCCGTGCTCACCCCGCACCCCGGCGAGATGGCCCGGCTCCTCGGCGTCGGCATGGCCGGCCTCCAGGCCGACCGGCCCGCCGCGGCGCGGCGCTTCAGCACCGAGCACAAGCAGGTGCTCGTGCTCAAGGGCGCGGGAACCATCGTGGGCCAGGACGGCCTGCTGCGCCTGTGCGCCATGTCCGCGCCCAACCTCGCGGTGGGCGGCAGCGGCGACGTCCTCGCCGGAGTCATGGCCGCCTGTCTGGCGCGCGGCGTCGAGCCCGGCCTCGCGGCCTGCCTCGGCGTGACCTGGCACGCCCTTGCGGGCCGGCTGCTTTCGCGGCAATATCCGGGCCGGGGCAACCTGGCCAGCGACATCGCCAACGCACTTCCCCAAGTCCTCAAGGAGCTTCACCCATGCTGAAGGCCATCGACATCATGACCCCCAATCCGGTCACCCTGTCCCCGGACGCGGACATCCGCAGCGCCGCGTCCCTGCTCATCGAAAAGAAGATCAACGGCGCGCCCGTGGTGGACGCCGCGGGGAACCTCCTGGGCGTGCTCTGCCAGAGCGACCTCGTGGCCCAGCACAAGCAGGTCAAGCTGCCCTCGGTCTTCGCCCTGCTGGACGGCTTCATCGCCCTGACCAGCCCCGAGGACTTCCACCGTGAGATCCAGAAAATCGCCGCGGCCAAGGTCTCCGAAGCCATGACCCGCGCCCCCAGGACCGTGGCCCCGCAAACGCCCATCGACGAGATCGCCACGATCATGGTCAACGAAAAGCTCTACACCCTGCCCGTGGTGGACGGGAAAAAGCTCGTGGGCGTGGTGGGCAAGGAGGACATCCTGCGCACCCTCCTGGAGCACCCGAAATAGGCGGAGGGGACGTGCGGCTCCTGCTTCCCGCGCCGGATGACACCGCGGCGCTCGGCGCGGCCCTCGGCCGGCTTCTCGCTGCTTTGCCCGCGCCGCCGGCCCTGCTGCTTTCCGGCCCGCTCGGCGCCGGCAAGACCAGTCTGGTGCGCGGGCTGGTCGCCGCCCTGCCCGGCGCGGCGGAAGCGGAGGTCGCCAGCCCCAGCTTCAATATCGTGAATATCTATCCCACCCGGCCCCGGGTGGCGCATTTCGACCTCTACCGAACGCAGGGCGCGACCCCGGAGGAGTTCCTGGAGTTCGCGGACGACCCGGCCTGCCTCGTGGTGGCCGAATGGGCGGAGAACATTCTTCGGTCCGATCTGCCGGAAGAGGCGCTTCGGCTCGTCTGGGAGCCTGTTCCCTCTGGACGGGCGCTGAAAATCAGTGCATGGGGAAAGGCGGCCGCCGCCCTGCTGGCGGAGCTGGCCCCGGCGTTAACCCAATGGAAGCAAGGGTCCTGAAACAATGAAGAACATTGTCGTCCAGAAATTCGGCGGCACCTCCGTGCGCAATCTGGAATGCATGCGGCAGGTCCTCCAGAACGTCCGCCGTCCCCTCGCGACGGGCAGCAAGGTCATCGTGGTCCTCTCGGCCATGGCCGGCGAGACCAACCGCCTCATCGCGCTGGCCAAGCAATGGTCGCCCCACCCCGACGCCGCCGAGATGGACAGCCTGGTCTCCACCGGCGAGCAGATCTCCGTGGCGCTCTTCTCCATGATGGCCAGGGACGAGGGCATCAACTGCCGCTCCGTGCTCGGCTTCCAGGTGCCCATCCTGAGCAACGACTCCTACGGCAAGGCGCGCATCGCGAGCATCGACGACGGCAAGCTCCTGCGCATGCTCGACGACCACGATGTGCTCGTGGTGGCCGGGTTCCAGGGCGTGGACGACCACGGCCGCATCACCACCCTGGGCCGCGGCGGCTCGGACACCTCGGCCGTGGCCGTGGCCGCGGCCCTGCACGCCGAGATGTGCGAGATCTACACCGACGTGCCCGGCGTGTTCACCACCGATCCCAACATCTGCGCCGAGGCGCGCAAGCTGGACCGCATCTCCTACGAGGAGATGCTCGAAATGGCCAGCATGGGCGCCAAGGTCCTGCAGATCCGTTCCGTCGAATTCGCCATGAAATACAATGTCGCTGTGCATGTGCGCTCGACCTTCAGCGACGAGCCCGGCACCATCGTCACCCAGGAGGACGCCAACATGATGGAATCAGTCCAGGTCTCCGGAGTCGCCTACGACAAGGACCAGGCCCAGGTCACGCTGGTGGGCGTCATCGACGAGCCCGGCGTCTGCGCCTCCATCTTCACGCCCATCGCGGAGCAGCGGATCCTGGTGGACATGATCGTGCAGAACCCGAGCAAGGAAGGCCGCACGGACATCACCTTCACGGTGGGCCGCGCCGACCTGGAGGCCACCCTGAAGCTGCTGGAGGGGCTCAAGGCCGACATCGGCTACAAGGCCCTGCTCTCCGACAGGAACGTGGCCAAGGTCTCGGTCATCGGCGTGGGCATGCGCAACCACTCCGGCGTGGCCGCCCGGGCCTTCCGCTCCATGCGCGACGAAAACATAAACATCCTGATGATCAGCACCTCGGAGATCAAGCTCTCCTGCCTCATCGAGGACAAATACACGGAACTCGCGGTGCGCACGCTGCACCAGACATTCATCGGCTAACGCCCAAACGAGAAGGATGATCATGCGCCAAGTCCGCATCTACGATACGACCCTGCGCGACGGCTCCCAGGCGGAGGAACTGAACCTCACCACCGAGGACAAGATCCGCATCGCCCGCAAGCTGGACGAGCTCGGCATACACTATATCGAGGGCGGCTGGCCTGGCTCCAATCCCACGGACCGGCAGTTCTTCAAGGAGATCACGAACTACGACTTGAAGAACTCGCTCGTGGCGGCCTTCGGCAGCACCCACAGCACCAAGCTCGCGCCCGAGGCCGACCCCAACCTCAAGGCCATCGTCGAGGCCGGGGTCGCGGTCGCCACGCTGTTCGGCAAGACCTGGGACTTCCACGTGACCAACGCCCTGCGCGTGACGCTCCCGCGCAACCTGGAGATCATCGCCGGGAGCATGGCCTTCCTGCGGCCGCACCTGCGGGAGCTGTTCTTCGACGCCGAGCACTTCTTCGACGGCTTCAAGGCCAACCGCGACTACGCCCTGGCCTGCCTCAAGGCCGCCCATGACGCCGGCTGCGACGCCCTCGTCCTCTGCGACACCAACGGCGGCACCCTGACCCACGAGCTGGCGGAGATCCTCCAGGCGGTCAGGGCCGCCATGCCCGAGGCCCGGCTGGGCATCCACACCCACAACGACGCCGAGCTGGCCGTGGCCAATTCCATCGAGGCCGTGCGCCTGGGCGCGGACCATGTGCAGGGCACGGTGAACGGCTACGGCGAGCGCTGCGGCAACGCCAACCTCTGCTCGATCATCCCGACCCTGGAGCTCAAGCTCGGCATCGGGTGCATCGGGCCGGAGAACCTCAAGAAACTCACCGGCGCGGCCAGCTACGTGGCCGAGACGGTGAACCTGCGGCCCTTCCCGCGGCAGGCCTACGTCGGCGGCTCGGCCTTCGCCCACAAGGCCGGCGTGCACGTCAGCGCCGTGGTCAAGAATCCGCACACCTACGAGCACATCGTGCCGGCCCTGGTGGGCAACTCCAACCGCATCCTGCTCTCCGATCTGGCCGGCCGCAGCAACATCCTGTTCAAGGCCAAGCAGTATGGCTACGACCTGGAAAAGGACGACCCGGCCGTGCTCGACCTCCTGGCCGAGCTCAAGCGCCGCGAGGGCATGGGCTACGAGTACTCCGTGGCCGAGGCCAGCTACGAAATCCTGTTCTTCCGCATGATGGGCTGGAGCAAGCGCTATTTCCAGCTGGTGAACTACCGCGTGCTCGACGCCGTGACGCGGGAGGACATGGAGCCCTTCTCCGAGGCCACCGTGATGCTCAAGGTCCGCGGTGAGGTGGTCCACACCGCCGCCACGGGACAGGGCCCGGTGAACGCCCTGGACATCGCCCTGCGGCGGGCCCTGGAGCCCTCCTACCATAACCTGACGCAGATGCGCCTGCTGGACTTCAAGGTCCGCGTCATGTCCATGGTCAACAAGGACAGCGGCGGCACGGCGTCCTTCGTGCGCGTGCTCATCGAATCCGGCGACAAGCAGGACCGCTGGACCACGGTGGGCGTGTCGCACAACGTCATCGACGCCAGCTGGCAGGCGCTGGTGGACTCCCTGAACTACAAGCTGTTCAAGGACGACCCGCAGAAGTGGCCCAAGCCCGGCGGCAAGCTCGACAGGACCGCCAAGAAGGATTGATGCGCCAGCGCAGCATCACCGTCCTCTGCGACAACACCGCCCTGCCCGGGCTGGGTTGCGAATGGGGTCTGGCCATGGCCGTCGACCTCGGCGGCGAGGCCGGCCTCTGGCTCTGGGACACGGGCCAGACGGCGCTGTTCGCCGCCAACGCGGCCAAGCTCGGCGTGGATCTGGCCGCAGCGCGCGGCTTGGCCCTGAGCCACGGCCACTATGACCACACCGGCGGCGTCGGGGCGCTTCTGGCCGCGGGCTTTTGCGGCGGCATCCACGCCCATCCGGGCTGCACGCGCGAACGCTACGCCCGGGAGCCGGAAGGCCGCCCGCCCCGCACGGTGGGACCGCCGCGCCCTCTGCCGGAGTTCCATTCCGCCGGACCGGTGACGCCGCTGGCGCCCGGCCTGACGCTCGTCACGGACATCCCGCGCGCGCCCGGCTCCTTCCAGTCCGTGGAAGGCTTCAGCTATGATCGCGGGGGGCAGGAGCCGGACCACGTTCCCGACGACGCCTTCCTGGCGCTGGAAAGCGCCTCCGGCCCGGTGATCATCCTGGGCTGCTGCCACAGCGGCCTGGGCAACTCCCTGGCCGCCGCGCGCGAACGCCTGGGGCTGGGGCGCATCCACGCCGTGCTCGGCGGTCTGCACCTGGTCAAGGCCGGACAATCGGCCGTGGAGGAAACGGCGCAGGCCGTCAGGGAGTTCGGCGTGGAGCGTCTGGTCATCGGCCACTGCACGGGCCCCAAGCGCCTGCCGGAACTGGCGATGCTGCTGCCGGATACGCAGGTCGTCCCGCTCGCCTCGGGATTCCGCATACGCTTCTGAGATTTTTGGGACGATTCCCTCCCCGCAGCCTTCCCTTCATCCCGGGAATAGGGTAGTAATATCGCCTGGAACCATCTCCAACTTCCCGTTCGAGGAGGACGCCATGCCTCTCTCCAGCCTGCTTGAACTACGTAAATTCCTCGCCCCGGAAATCGTGTTCGGCCAGGATGCCGCCCAGTTGGCGGGTCGCTACGCCCAGAACCTCGGCGCGCGCAAGGTCCTGCTCGTCACCGATCCCGGCGTCGCCGCCCAGCCCTGGTTCGGCCCCATCGCCGAGGCCATCGGCGCGGCCGGCCTGGGGCTCGAAATATTCTCGGCCATCCATCCCAACCCCCGCGACTTCGAGGTCATGCTCGGCGCGGACCTGTACCGCTCCAGCGGCTGCGACGCCATCGTGGCCGTGGGCGGCGGCAGCCCCATGGACTGCGCCAAGGCCATCGGCATCGTCTGCACCAACGACCGCCACGTCCTCGAATTCGAGGGCGTGGACAACGTGCAGCGCCCCGGCCCGCCGCTGCTCTGCGTGCCCACCACCGCCGGCAGCTCGGCCGACGTCTCGCAGTTCGCGATCATCACCGACACCACGCGCCGGGTCAAAATCGCCATCGTAAGCAAGGCCATGGTGCCCGACGCCGCGCTCATCGACCCCGCGCTCACCGCGACCATGGACGCGCGCATCACCGCCGACACCGGCGTTGACGCCCTCACCCACGCCATCGAGGCCTACGTCTCCAACGCCCACGGCCCCACCACCGACCTTTTCGCCCTGGACGCCGTGCGGCGCATCGCCCGGCACCTGCCGGACGTCATCGCCCGGCCGAACGACCTGGAGGCCCGCGCCGGCATGATGCTCGGCAGCGCCTACGCCGGCTTGGCCTTCTCCAACGCCATCCTGGGCGCGGTGCACGCCATGGCCCACAGCCTGGGCGGGCTCATGGACCTGCCCCACGGCCAGTGCAACGCCATCCTCCTGGACCACGTCATCGACTACAACTTCGCGGCCGAGCCGGAACGCTACGCGGACATCGGCCGCGCTCTGGGCGCGCAGATCCGGCCGGAGTCCGACCTGGAGGAAAAACGCCAGGCCGTGCTCGCCCAGGTGCGCGCGTTCAAGAAAAGCGTCGGCGTCACGGCAACGCTGTCCGGACTCGGCGTGCGCCGGGAGGACCTGGAGCGGCTGGCCCTGTTCGCCATGAACGACCCGTGCATGGTCACCAACCCCAAAATCCCGGCGGCGGGGGACATCCGCGCCGTGTTCGAGCATGCCCTCTGACGGATCGGACCGAAACGGCCTGCGCGACAGGCTCATCGGCCTGGGCGAACGCTCCATGGCCAAGAGCTACTATCCGGAACTCCGGCGGCGGCTCGACGACCTGGAGCGCTTCCGGGCGGTCATCGATCACGCCAACGACGCCATCTTTGTCTTCCTGGCCGATTCCTGGACCGTGTGCGATGTGAACGAGACCGCGCTCCTGCTCTTGGGCATGGAGCGCGGGCAGGTCCTCGGCGAGCACATCGGCGTCTTCTTCCCGCCGGAGATCGCCGCGCGGTACTCCGGCGCGCTCAAGGAAAAAAACGTCCAGGAAATCCGCAACGGCCACCTCGTCACCGTGCTCTCCGGCGCCGGCGCGCGCCGCGTGCCCATCGAGATCACCGTGACCCTGCACAGCTTCGCCGACGTGGGCTACGCCGTGGTGGTCGCCCGCGACGTGACCATGCGCCAGCAGATGGAGGCCGAGCTGGACCGCAGCCGCCAGCTCTTCGCCTCATTCATGGAGAACTCCCCGGCCCTGTGCACGATCAAGGACGCGGCCGGCCGCTACCTGTTCTGCAACCCGGCCTTCGCCAACTGGCTGGGCCGTCCTCCCGGCGAAATCATCGGGCTCACCGACGCTGACCTCTGGAGCGAGGACGTGCTGCCCCTGATCAGCGAGTCCGACGCCTACGTCCTGCGCGAGGCCAAGCCGCTCATGCTCAGCGAGCAGATCCGGCCGCGCCTGGGCGGGCCGATGCTGCACGTCCAGCTGTCCAAGTTCCCGCTGATGCAGGGCGAGCGGGTCACGGGCGTCGGCGGCATGGGCGTGGACATCAGCCGGCAGGTGGAGACCAAGCGCGCCCTGCAGGAGAGCGAGGAGCGCCACCGCATCGTCGCCGAATACACCCACGGCATGGAGTGCTGGATCAGCCCCACCGGCGAGATGCTCTACGTCAGCCCGTCCTGCGAGCGCATCACCGGCCACCCGCGCGAGTATTTCATGGCCGATCCGTCCGGCCTGGAGCGTCTGGTCCACCCCTCCGACCAGGACGCCTGGCGGCAGTTCCACTCCCTGCGGACCCAGGGCGACGACGAGTCCCTGGACTACCGCATCCGGCACAAGCGCGGCGGCATGCGCTGGGTCAACGAGGTCAAGCGCGAGGTCATGGGCGGCAACGGCGGCTCCCTGGGCCTGCGCATCTCCCTGCGCGACATCACCGACCGCAAGGAGATGGAGCTGCAGCTCCGCCACCTGGCCCTGCACGACCCGCTCACCGGCCTGGCCAACCGCACGCTCTGCCTGGACCGCATCCGCCAGGCCATGGAGCGCGCCCGCCGCCGGCAGCACAATTCCTTCACGGTCCTGTTCCTGGACATCGACCGCTTCAAGGTGCTCAACGACAGCCTGGGCCACGCCTTCGGCGACCGGGTGCTCGTGGCCGTCGCCGGCATCCTGCGCGAGAGCGTGCGCAGCCTGGACACGGTGTCGCGCTTCGGCGGCGACGAATTCGTGATCCTCATCGAGGAGCTGGCCTCCCCGCGCGAGGCCATCCAAGCCGTGCAGCGCATCCGGCAGGCCATGCGGCGGCAGCTCACCCTCGACGGCCACGAGATCCAGCTCACGGCCAGCGTGGGCATGGCCCTGGGTCTGCGCGAGGGCGACACGCCCGAGGATCTCCTGCGCAACGCCAACGTGGCCATGCACCAGGCCAAAAAGACCGGCCGCAACCGCTTCAAGGCCTTCACCCGGCCCATGCTGGAACGCGCCAGCCGGCTGCTGCGGCTGGAGACCGACCTGCGCCACGCCATCGGCCGCGGTGAATTCTTCCTGGTCTACCAGCCGATCATGCGGCTCAACGGCGGCGGCCTGCACGGCTTCGAGGCGCTGGTGCGCTGGAATCACCCGCAGCGCGGGCTCATCTCCCCGACGGAGTTCATCCCCGTGGCCGAGGACATCGGGCTGATCACGGACCTCGGGCTCATGGTCCTGCGCGAGGCCTGCGCCATGCTCGCCGCCTGGCGTCAGGAAACCGCTGCCGCCCGCGATCTGACCATGGCCGTGAACCTTTCGCCGCGGCAGTTCTCCTCGCCCTCACTGGTGGAGGACGTGCGCGCCGTGCTTGTCGAAACCGGCCTGCCGCCGGAAAACCTCAAGCTCGAAATCACCGAATCGGCGATCATGGACAACGCCGGCAGCGCCGTGGACAAGCTCCGCCGCCTCAAGTCCCTGAACATCGCCCTGTCCATCGACGACTTCGGCACGGGCTACTCCTCCATGAGCAGCCTCCAGCAGTTCCCCCTGGACACGCTCAAGATCGACCTGTCGTTCATCCGGCGGCTGGGCGTGAGCCAGGAGGGCCTGGAGATCGTCAAGGCCATCATCAACCTGGCCCACACCCTCCAGCTGGATGTCGTGGCCGAGGGCGTGGAGCGTCCGGATCAGCAGACCATTCTCTCGGTGCTGGGCTGCGAGTACGCCCAGGGCTATCTCTTCTCGCGTCCCTTGCCCGCGCCGCAGGCCCTGAGCCTGCTCCAGGCCGAGGGCCGGGCCTAGCGCCGGCGCGCCAGCCGGAACTCCCCGTCCGCGGTCCACGCGACCTGCAGCATCCCGGCGTCCGAGGTGGCCGCCAGGGGGATGCCGTGGGCGGCCAGCTCGGCCACGACGTCCGCGTTGGGGAAGCGGTACATGTTCAGGTAGCCGCAGCTCGCCAGCGCCTGCCGGGGGACGACGGCCTCGTAGAGCATGCCCGAGAGGCTCGACTTGGAGCCGTGGTGCGGCAGGACGAGCACATCCGCGCGCAGATCACGCTCATGGCCGATCATGTCCTCGATGCCGTCGCGCTGGACGTCGCCCGGCAGCACGCAGAGCGGCCGGCCGCGCCAGACCAGCCGCAGCACCAGGGAGTTGTCGTTGGAGTTGCGGCCCTCGTAGCCCTCGGCCGGGTGCAGGACCTCCAGCCGCGCCTCCGGCCCCAGCGCCAGCACGTCGCCGGCGGCCAGGGCCTTGGGCATGGTCCCGCCGTCCGCCACGGCGGCGTCCAGGGCCTCGGCCAGCCGGCCCTCGGGCCAGCGGCCGTTGGTGTAGAAACGCCCCACCCGGAACTGCCGCAGAATCCACACGAGTCCCTGGGCGTGGTCCGCGTCCGGGTGGCTGAACAGCACGGCGTCGAGGCGCGGCGGCCGCCCCCAGGCCAGGGCCGGGCCGACCACGCTGCGGCCGATGTCGAAGGTCGGGCTGAAGGTTCCGCCGCCATCCACCAGCACGCGCCGGCCGCCGGGCAGGTCGATGAGCGCGGCCTGGGCCTGGCCGACGTCCAGGAGGGTCAGCCGGACCTCGGCGCGCTGCTCGGCGCGCAGCATCGCGGCGTGCGGCCAAGCGGCGAGCAGCAGCCCGGCGAGGAGCAGGACCAGCGCCTCGCGGCCGCCGCGCGCGGCGTACGGCGTCACGGCCAGCGCCGCGGCCGCGCCGAGCAGCTCCGGCCAGAGCGGCCGCAACAGCGCCCAGGTGGGGAAAAGCCCGGCCAGCATGCCCTGGTGCAGGGCGGCGAGCATCCAGTCCTGCACCCGGGCCGCGGCCTCGAGCAGCCAGCCGGCCGCCGGCGCCAGGCCGGGGATGGGCGCGAGCCCCAGGCCGAGCATGCCCGGAATCTGCACCGCGAAGCCCTGAATCGGCAGCCAGGGCAGGTTGAGCAGGAAGTTCGGCGGAAACGTCCCGAAATACCAGACGGAGATGGGCAGGATGGCGAGGTTCGAGCCCAGGCTCAGGCAAACGCCGTCCCAGCACCAGTGCAGGGACCTGGCCAGGACGGAGCGCCCGGCGGGAATGAGCCCGCGCAGCCAGGGATACGGGAAGGCCAGCCCGGCCACGGCCGCGGCCGAGAGTTGCAGGCTCACGTCGTACACGGCCAGGGGCTGGACCAGAACGATGAGCAGCAGCGCCAGGAACAGGCCATCCACCAGAGCCCGGCCGCGATCAAGCAGCAGCAGCAGGCCCCAAAAGCCGAACATCAGGGCCGAGCGCACCAGCGAGGGGCTGGCCTGGCCCACCCAGACATAGGCGGCCACCAAAGGAAACGACAGCAGCACCGCCAGCTTGGCCCGGGGCAGGCGCAGGTAGATCCCCGGCCGGACCAGCCCGGCCAGCCAGGCCAGGGCCCAGCCCAGCGCCGCCACATAGACCACGTTGAGTCCGGACAGGGCCAGGGTGTGCGAAAGCCCGGCCGCGCGCAGCTCGTCGGAGACCTCGAAGGAGATGCGCGAGCGTTCGCCCAGGACCAGTCCGAGGACGATGGCCGCACCCTGACCCTCCGGCAGGCGCTCCAGCAGGGCCCCGCGCAGGCGTTCGCGCGCGTCCCACCAGAAGTTCGCCGGACGCCGGCCCCAGGCGGCCTCCAGGTCCGCGCCGCGGGCGTAGGCGCGGTAGAAGACCCCGCGCAGGCGTTCGCGCCACTCGAAGTCCGCGCCGCCGGCGTTCCGGAAGCCGTGCACCGGCCGCACGCGCACGCGCAGGGCGGCGGTCTGGCCGGGCGCGGGCCGGTAGGCCGGCTCGTCCCAGTCCAGGGAAAGCAGGCCGGGCACGGGAATGGTGGCGTTGCCGAAATCGGCCGCGGCGTCCGCCAGGAGCAGCTCGATGCGGCCGTTGGCCTTGTCCGTGACCTCGGCCACGCGCCCGCGCACCAGGGCCTTGGCGCGCTCCTCGGCGAAGGCCGGGACCGGCGACGGAACGTCGGGCAGGACCAAGCGGGCCTGGGCCGCGCCGCCGACGAGGCAGGCGGCCGTGAGCCCCAGGGAGCAGCACGCGCGCAGCGCTCCGGGCCGCCGGAACAGCATCAGCCCGGCCCAGAGGAACAGGGCGGCGGACCAGGCCGCGGCCGGTTCGCGCAGGCTCCAGATTCCGGCGCACCAGGCCAGGAAATAGACCTGCCAGGCCAGCAGGCCGGGCAGTCCCGCGCCCGCGGCCAGGGATGGGCCCTCCTGACGCCGGCCGGCGAACACGCCGCCGCCGCCGGCCCGCTACTCCTTCTCCCTCCGGATGCGCGCGCCCACGGCCGAAAGCTTCTCCTCCATGCGCTCGTAGCCGCGATCCAGGTGGTAGATGCGCTGCACCTCGGTGACGCCCTGGGCCACCAGCCCGGCCAGCACCAGCGAGGCGCTGGCGCGGAGGTCCGAGGCCATCACCGGCGCGCCCACGAGGTGGTCCACCCCGCGCACCATGGCCGTGCGGTCCTTGAGGGAGATGCGCGCGCCCATGCGGCAGAGCTCGGGCACGTGCATGAAGCGGTTCTCGAAGATCTTCTCCTGGATGGAGCCCGAGCCCTGGGCCACGCACATGAGGGCCATGATCTGGGCCTGCATGTCCGTGGGGAAGCCGGGGTGCGGCTGGGTGGTCACGTCCACACCCGTGAGCTGCCCGTCGCGGCGGACGATCACGCCGCCGTCGTCCAGCGGGGTCACGGCCACGTTCATCTCGCGCAGCTTGGACACCAGGGCGTCCAGGGCCTGCAGCGGGCAGTCGAGGAGCGTCAGCTCGCCGTCGGTGATGGCCCCGGCCACGAGATAGGTGCCGGCCTCGATACGGTCGGGCATGACGCGGTAGTCGCAGCCGGACAGGGCCCGCACGCCCTCGATCTCGATGACGTTGGTGCCGGCGCCGCGGATGCGCGCGCCCATGGCGTTGAGGAAATTGGCCAGGTCCACCACCTCGGGCTCGCGGGCGCAGTTCTCCAGGATGGTGCAGCCCTTGGCCACGCTGGCGGCCATGAGCAGGTTCTCCGTGCCGCCCACGGTGGGGAAGTCGAAGATGATCCGCGCGCCGGTGAGTTCGCCGCAGATGCCGTGGATGTAGCCGCCGTCGAGCATGAACCGCGCGCCCATGCGCTCCAGGGCCTTGAGGTGCTGGTCCACGGGCCGCGCGCCGATGGCGCAGCCGCCGGGCAGGGCGACGCGGGCCTCGCCCAGCAGGCCGAGCAGCGGCCCCAGGCAGAGCACCGAGGCGCGCATGGTCTTGACCAAGTCGTAGGGAGCCTCGGGCTTGAGCTCGCGCACGCAGGCCGAAACCACATTGTTCTCGAAGCTCGTGTCGCAGCCGAGGATGTTCAGAAGCTTCAGGGAGGTGTTGATGTCGCGCAGGTGCGGCACGTTGCTGAGGCGGACCGGCCCCCTGGCCAGCAGACAGGCCACGAGGATGGGCAGGGCCGCGTTTTTCGAGCCGCTGATCCGGATGGTTCCCTTGAGCGGACGGCCGCCCTCGATGATGAGCTTGTCCATGTTCTTCCCCTGATTCTGTTGCGCAACCGGCAGCGGTCGCGAATTTTGTTGGATTTGTCCTTGACCGTCTCCGGCGGCTCGTATAAGGAGACATTCCTCTTGCGGTGAATGTAGCTCAGTTGGCAGAGCACCAGGTTGTGGCCCTGGGGGCCGAGGGTTCGAGCCCCTTCATTCACCCCATCGCAAGTTCGCGGGCCCCGCTTCGGCGGGGCCTTTTTTTTCGCCCCGCCGCGCCGGCCCCGAAACATCAAGCGGACCGCGATGCGGCACTCTGCGGAACTCCCCGGCAAAACGCAAGACCGAAAATCCCGCCGCTATTCCTGCCGTTTGCGCAGACGGCGGCTGTCGCCCACGCGCACGGTGAGCTTCTCCTTGTCGAAATGCTCCAGCAGCGGGATGGCGTACTTGCGCGAAAGCTGCGAGACCTCGCGGAAGTCCTGCGGGGTCATCTCGTCCTTTCCGGCGAAGAAGGCCACCACGCGGCGTTGCAGCTCGGCCAGGGGCGCGGCGGAGAAATACATGCCCTCGGCCACCTTCACCAGCCGCCCCTCGTCCTGGAGGTGCTTGAACACCGCGGCCGCCTCCTTGAAGGTCACGCCCAGCGGGTCGAGCACGTCCTTGAGGTTCGGCGGGGTGAGGCCGCCGGCGTCGTAGGCGTCCAGGAGCTTCGCGCGCAGGCTCGCGGCGTCCGAGGCCAGCGACACCCGGTGGTCCGGCAGGCGCAGCAGCTCCTGCTCCGCGGCGATGGCCCCCTTGCGCAGCAGCCCTTCGAGCACGAAGTGGAACAGCTTGGGCGCAAGCCGCCGGCCCCAGGTGGAGGCCAGGCCGCCGCGCGCCACGCCGGGCTTCATGGGCTCGCGGGCGTGGAATGCGGCCAGATGCGTCAGCAGGCCCTCGGACAGCGCCGCGGCCACCTTGCCGGAGATGTACAGCCGGGCCTCGCGGTCCACGAGCAGGGCCTCCTGGCGGCCGCCCATGAGCGCCAGGGCCTTCTCCAGCGCCTTGCTCTCCAGGCTGGTGGCCACGAGCAGCTGGGCGAAGGTCAGCCCCTCGGTCCCGGCCAGGTCCAGCTGGCCCAGAACCACGGCCTCGGGCGTCCCGACCGCCAGGCCGCGCAGGATCTCCACGGCCGGGGAGAAGCGCTTCACCCGGTGCGGAAAGGGATTGAGCAGGCGGCCGCCGGCGATGGTCCGCAGCGGCGAGAACGAGCGCGCCACCACCCGGTCTCCGAAGACCCCGGCCAGGGGCTCGCTGAAGCGGATGCGGCAGAGCGCGGTTTGACCGGGCTCCAGGGACTCGCCCTCGAGCATGTACACGCGGGCCATGACCTCGCGCGCGCCGTGGTGGAAGTGCACCTCCTTGCGGTGGCGGAGCGGCCGCGGCGCGGAGGCCAGGCAGGTCAGCTCCACGTCCCAGGCCAGGCTGGGGAAGAGCGAACCCGGCCGGGCCAGCACGTCGCCCCGGGCGATCTGCTCCACCTCCACGCCGGCGAGGTTGACGGCCGTGCGGCTGCCGGCGGGCACCTCGTCGGCCTGCACGCCGTGCTGCTGCAGGGTGCGGATCTTGGTGGCCAGACCGGCCGGATACACGGTGATGTCGTCGCCCACGCGGGCCTTGCCCGAGACCAGCGTGCCCGTGACCACGGTGCCGTAGCCCTTCATGGTGAACACGCGGTCCACGGGCAGGCGCAGCAGGTCCGAGCGGCGGTTGGGCGCATAGCCGGCCGCCATCCGGGCCAGCTCGGCCTTGAGCTCGGGCAGGCCCGCGCCGGTGTGCGCGGAAACCGGCAGGATGGGCGCGCCCTCCAGGAAGCTGCCCTTGAGGTACTCGGTCACCTCCTCGCGCACCATGTCCAGCCAGTCCGGCTCGACCATGTCGATCTTGGTGAGGGCCACCAGCCCGGCGCGCACGCCGAGCAGGGAGCAGATCTCCAGGTGCTCGCGGGTCTGGGGCATGATCCCCTCGTCCGCGGCGATGACCAGCGTCACGAAGTCGATGCCGGCCGCGCCGGCCACCATGTTCTTCACGAAGCGCTCGTGGCCGGGCACGTCGACGATGCCCAGGCGCTGGCCGTCGGGCAAATCCAGATAGGCGAAGCCCAGCTCGATGGTGATGCCGCGCTTCTTCTCCTCGGCCAAGCGGTCGCAGTCGATGCCGGTGAGCGCCTTCACCAGCGTGGTCTTGCCGTGGTCGATGTGCCCGGCGGTGCCCATGATGACCGGCATGGCCCTGCTCCTAGCTCCGGAAGAAGGCCCGGAAGGCCTGGGTGGTGGCGTGGATGTCGACCTTGCTCACGACCTCGAAGGGGCTGTGCATGGACAGCACGGCCGCGCCCATGTCGATGACGTCCATGCCGTACACCGCGAGGTGCTTGGCCACGGTGCCGCCGCCGCCGATGTCCACGCGGCCCAGCTCGGACATCTGCCAGGGCACGCCGGCCCTGGCCAGGATGTCGCGCAGGACGGCGATGAACTCCGGGTGCGCGTCGTTGGCCCCGACCTTGCCGCGGTGGCCGGTGAACTTGTTGAAGCAGGGGCCGTAGCCCAGGTAGGCGGCGTTGAGCTTCTCGTAGACCTCGGCGTGGTCGGGATCGAGCGCCGCGCTCACGTCCGCGCTGATGGCCATGCCGCGCTCGAACACGCGCGCGATGCGCGTCTTGGGCTCCCAGGCGTCGATGAGCTCCTGGAGCGCATACTCGAAGAACAGGGACTGCGCGCCGGTGGCCCCCTCGGAGCCGATCTCCTCCTTGTCCCAGAACAGCGCCAGCTGCGTGTGCTCGGGCGTCTTCTCGGCCAGGATGGCGCACAGCGCGGTGTACACGCTGGAGCGATCGTCGTGGCCGTAGCCGCCGATCATGGAGCGGTCGAGGCCCACCTCCCGCGCGGGGCCGGCCGGCACGAGCTGCAACTCCGCGCTGAACAGGTCCTCCTCGCAGACGCCGTAGCGCTTGTACAGCAGCGCCAGGACGTTGCGGCGCACGCGGTCCTTGTCCTTGGCCTTCCCGGCGTCGCCCCGGTCGGCGGGCTCGTGGCCCACGAGCGGGTTCAGCTTCTCGGCGTCGAAGGCGTCGGCCAGCTTTTGCTCCACCTGCTTGTAGGCCAGGTGCGGCAGGAGGTCGGTGATGGTCAAAACGGGCTCGCCGGGCTCCTCGCCCACGCAGACCTTGACCACGGTCCCGTCTTTTTTGACCACCACGCCGTGCAGGGCCAGCTCGCGCGCCAGCCACTGGTGCTTGCGGATGCCGCCGTAATAATGGGTCTTCATCAGGCCCAGGTCGGTGTCCTCGTAGAGCGGGTGCTGCTTGAGATCGATGCGCGGGGTGTCCACGTGCGCGCCCACGAGGCGGAAGCCTTCGGCCAGGGGCTTCCTGCCGCGCCGGGCCAGGAGGACGGTCTTGCCGCGCTGGACGCGGACCCAGGTCTTGCTCCTGGGCGTCAGCTCCGCGCCGAAGCCGGCCTTGGCCGCTGCGGCGAGGATGTAGTCCACGCTCTCGCGCTCGGTCTTGCAGCGCGAAAGGAAGTCCATGTAGCCCTTGGCCGCGTCCTCCACGGCCTTGCGGTCCGCGGCGGAGGCGTAAACGTCCCAGCAGTTGCGGGCGCGGTATTCGAGTTCAGGGGTCGTTTTGCTCACGATGCGTTCTCCGGAATGCTTGCGGTTTCGCCCAGGGCCTGGCGCAAGGCCTCCAGCACCAGGGCGTGTTCGTCGCCGGAAAGGGTGCGCGGGTCCAGGCACAACGCGTTGTCCTCGATGCGCCCCACCAGCGGCGGATCAGTCTTGAGCAGGGCCGCGCGCAGGCCCTCCACGGTCAGCCCGCCCCCCGGCGCCAGAGTCACCAGCGCGGTGGGCAGGTCGGCCTCGGGAAAGGCCCCGCCGCCCACGCGCGACACGCCGGGCCGCACGCCGATCTCCAGGCGGTCGCCCAGGCGCCGCCGCAGCAGCGCGGCCAGCCGGGAGGCCTGGGCGCGCAGGGCCACGAGGCTGCGCGTCATCATGGCCAGGGTGGGCACGCGGGAGCGCGCCAGCTCGGGGTCGAGATACAGCCTCAGGGTGGCCTCCAGCGCGGCCAGGGTCATCTTGTCGATGCGCAGGGCGCGGTTGAGCGGATTCTTCTTGATGCGCTCGACGATCTCGCGACGGCCGACGATGACGCCGGCCTGCGGCCCGCCCAGGACCTTGTCGCCGGAGAAGGTGACCACGTCGGCCCCCTCGGCCACGGCCTCCTGCACGGTGGGCTCGCCCGGAAGGCCCTCGAAGCGCAGGAGACTGCCGCTGCCCAGATCCTCGATGAGCGGCAGGCCGTAGGCCGCGGCCAGGTTCTTCAGCTCGCCCAGCGGGACCTCCTTGACGAAGCCCGTCAGGCGGAAATTGCTCGTGTGGACCTTCATCAGCGCGGCGGTCTGGGAGCCGATGGCCCCCTCGTAGTCGCGCAGGTGGGTGCGGTTGGTGGCCCCGACCTCGCGCAGGACGGCCCCGCTGCGGGCCATGACCTCGGGGATGCGGAAGCTCCCGCCGATCTCCACCAGCTGCCCGCGCGAGACGATGACCTCGCGGCCCTTGCACAGGGTGTCCAGCACGATGAGCACGGCCGCGGCGTTGTTGTTGACCACGAGGGCGGCCTCGGCCCCGGTGAGCCGGCAGAGCAGCGCCTCCACGTGGGCGTAGCGACTGCCGCGCTCGCCGGTCGCCAGGTCGAACTCCAGGTTGGAGTAGTGCGCCGCGGCCTCGGCCACGGCCGAGACGGCCTCCGGCGCCAGGAGGGAGCGTCCCATGTTGGTGTGCACCACCACGCCCGTGGCGTTCAGCACACGGCGGAACAGCGGCCGCGCCCCGCGCCGCACGAAGGCCAGCAGGCGCGGATACAGCGCGTCCAGGGAGAGCTGGGCCGGCTCCGTGAAGACGCCGGCGCGGATCTCCTCGCGCACGAGGTCCAGGAAGGCGTTGACCTGATCCTTGACGAGGGGGCGCGGAACGGCCTGCAGCGCGGCCCCGGCGCGGCCCGATTCGGCGGCGAGGGCGGCCAGCGCCTGATCCACGGCGGGCAGACAGCGGAACAGCGTGCTCACGGAATCACCTCCCGGGCGGCCGGCGCGGACTCCGGCTTACGCTTGTCCCGCGCGCTCCAGCAGCCAAGGGTGTTGTGTATAAAACTCGCCCAGCAAATACAAGGAACCGCAGACAAGAACCGGACCGGCCTCGCCGGACAGCTCGCCCAGGGCCGCGCCGACGTCGTCGCAGGCCTCCACGCAAGGACCGAGCCGCGCGGCCAGCTCCGCCGGCTCGCAGGCGCGCGCGCAGGACGGGATGCCGCAGGCGATCATCCGGCCACGGGTGAAGGTGCGCGCCAGGGGCAGCATCTGGTCCAGGGGCTTGTCGCGCAGGCAGCCGAAGATCAGGGCCGAGGGCCTCACCCCGCCGGCCTCCAGGGCGCGCTTGAGGGCGGCCAGGCCGTGGGCGTTGTGTCCGCCGTCGAGGATCAGCGGCGGCAGGCCGCGGCCCGCCGGGGTGAACTGCATCCTGCCGGGGATGAAGGCGGCGGCGAAGGCCGCTCGGCAGGCCGCCGGCCGGACGGGCAGCTTCCGGCGCGCGGCCCAGAGACAGAAGGCCGCGAGCGCCGTCGCGGCGTTGTCCTCCTGGTGCGGCCCGGCCAGACCCAGGGCCAGGCCGTCCATGGCCGGCGCGCAGCCCCGCCCCGCCGGTCCGGGCTCCACCGCCCCGCCGGCCCGGGAATAGCGCAGCACGTCTGCTGCGGCGACGAACTCCGCCCCCACCGTGCGCGCCGCATGGGCCAGCACGTCGCCGGCCACGGCGTCCTGCGGCGCGGAGACGGCCAGCCCGCCGTGGCGCATGGCCCCGGCCTTGTCCCCGGCGATCTCGGCCAGCGTCGCGCCCAGGATGTTCATGTGATCCATGCCGATGGGCGTGAACACGGTGATTTCCGGGTCGAGCACGCTGGTGGCGTCGTAGCGGCCGCCGAGGCCGGCCTCCATCACCGCCGCGTCGCAGCCGGCCTCGGCGAAGGCCAGCAGGGCCACGGCCGTGAGCAGCTCGAAATAGGTCAGGTTCAGGTCCGCGGAAAGCTCCAGGGCCCGCGCGCCCAGCCGCACCCAGTCGGACTCGGACAGCAGCGCCCCGTCCACGCGGACGCGCTCGCGCACGGACACGAAATGCGGGCTGGTGTAGAGCCCGGTGCGCAGGCCGTGGGCGCGCAGCAGCTCGGCCAGGACCGTGGCCGTGGAGCCCTTGCCGTTGGTGCCGACCACATGGAGCACGCTGAAGGCCGGACGCCCGGCCCGCGCGACGAAGGCCGCCATGCGCCCCAGGGTCAAATCCATGCTGAACATGCCCAACGCGTCAAGACGACGCGCGAAATCCTCGAAGTCTGTCATCGGCGTTCGCTCCCGGCGGGCCTTGACCGCGCCCGCGGGCTTGATTAGTGAATTTTCTCCACGCGTGCCCGTAGCTCAGGCGGATAGAGCAACGGCCTTCTAAGCCGTCGGTCGAGGGTTCGAATCCTTCCGGGCACGCCACTCCAGCGCCGGATTCACGGCGCGGCCCCGCACTCCCTCCGGCGGCGTCCCGGCGCATCGACGCGCCGCAACACGCACGCCGCGGTTCTCGCAGAGCTTGCCCACGTTGTCCAGAGCGGGGCGGCAGGCGTTCGCTCAGGCGTCGCTTTCGGGCATCTGCGACCAGAGCACCACGCGGTTCCGGCCCAGGCGCTTGGCCTCGTAGAGGGCCTTGTCGGCCTCGACGCAGAGCCGGGCCGGAGTCCTGCCCGGCCGCCAGGCCACGACGCCGACGCTCAGGGTCTGCAGGTGGCGTTCGGCGCTGGGCGCCGCCGGGGCCGCGGCAAGGCGCAGAGCCACGCGATTCATGACCTCGGCCGCCACGGCCTCCGAAGCGCCGGGCAGCAGCACGCCGAACTCGTCGCCGCCGAGACGGGCGAAGATGTCGCCGGAGCGGAGCTCCTGGCGGATGATCCGCGTGACGCTGACCAGCACGTCGTCGCCGGCGGCATGGCCGTAGGTGTCGTTGACGGCCTTGAACCAGTCGAGGTCGAACAGCACCAGCGCGAACGGCAGGCTGCTGCGGTCCGAACGCCGGACCTCCTGCTGCAGCATCTCGTCGAAGGAGCGCCTGTTGTGGCACATGGTGAGCGGGTCGTGCTGCGCCAGCTCGCGCAGCTCCTGGTTCAGGGCGTTCAGGGCGCGCTTCTGCCCCCTGTCGCGCAGGACGTAGATCACGCTGCAGCAGACCAGCAGCAGGGCCAGATAGACGCCCACCATGGCGGACATGAGCCGCAGGGCGAAGCCCTGGCGCGCGTTGTCCAGGATGCCGCTGAGATCCTCGAAGCTGTAGACCGTGAGATCCTCGAAGGCCAGCTTGACCGTCTGCATGAGCTGCGGGGCGGGGTTGTCGCCGTAGGAATAGGCGGCCCGTCCGCCGACGTCGATCATGGACAGCGGCAGCGTCTTCAGGCTGTCGCGCTGATAGCGCACCTGGCAGGCCCCCGAGCCGAGGCTCAGGGCGGGCGAGCCGGGGACCGCGCGCAGCAGGTAGTCGGGCGTTTCCGAGATGACCACCACGCCCATGGGGTCGGCCACGAAGCCCGTGGACAGGTTCATCTCGTCGGCCAGGGTCCCCAGGTCAACCTTCAGGGCGAAGACGCCGACGACCCTGCCCCGGCGCACCACCGGAGCGGAGAAGTGGATGCCCGGCACGCCGGAGACCCTGCCGACGACGAACTGCGTCCAGCTGCGTCCCTGGAGCGCGCGGGCGACGTACTCCCTGTCCCGCAGGCTGACGCCGACGAGGTTCGCGCGGGGGTCCGATTCGTTGGAGGCGACGCAGACGCCGTTCGTGTCGATGAGCAGCACCCGGTGCATGTGCAGCCGTTCGCCGATCTCGCGCAGATGCGCGTTGGCCCGGCTGCCGACGCCCTGTAAAGCGAACTTCGCGGCCAGCGAGTGCTCCGAGGCCAAAAGCGCCGTCAGCTGATGGATCGTGGCGAACTTCGCGGCGGTCTTTTCGGCGATGCGCTCGGTGCGCTCGCGGAGCTTTTCGCTCTGCGCCGCGACGGCGGCGTTGACATAGCCGCGCTCCCAGGTCCTGGCCTGCCAGAAGGCGAAGCACCAGGCCAAGGGCAAGGCGAGAATTCCAAGAAAAACCAGGGCCCGGAGCGGGTGCGTCTCCAGCATGGCGCGCACGCGCGAAATGCGCTGCGGCTCCATCATCGCCAAACTTCCCTGTCAAGCATCGCCAGTCCCCGGTCATTGGACAGCGGGCGCGGCACGCGCCGCATTCCGACCCAGGACTACGTATACACTTACCCTGCAATGTCAAGCAAATGTGCGAGGTTGCCGGCCGCAGGCGCGCCCGGACGCCCTCCGAATCAGCGCGGGCCGGGGATTCCGGAATTTCACTCCCCCGTCACATCCGGGTCACCAAGGGCGAGCGCATTCCGCCTATCGTCCCGTCCAGCGCAGCGCGGACGAACCGCGCCGCCCGCCCGGGCGCGGAAGCCGCGCCCACACCCGCAGCCAGGGGAGGCGTATGCCGCAACCCGCACCCAGGAACCAAGGCCCCTTCCAGCTTCCGCCCAGCGCCGGAACCCCCGTCCAGACCGCCCTGCTCGCCGCATTCCGCACGCCGCTCCGGAAAATCCTCCGCCTGTCCACCCTGAACACCATGTACGCGCGGGCCCACGCCGCGCCGCCGCCCGCCGACGCCCGACCCGGAACCGGACCGGAATTCCTGGCGCGCGCGCTGGACGAACTCGGCGTGGGCTTCGAGCTGGTCCACGGCGCGCTGAAAAACGCGCCCGCGCAGGGACCGCTGGTGGTGGTGGCCAACCATCCCTTCGGCGTGGTGGAGGGGCTGGTGCTGGCCCGGCTGCTGCTCACGCTCCGGCCGGACGTGAAGATCCTGGCCAACCACCTGCTCGCCGCCATCCCGGAGATGCGCCCCCTGCTCATCGAGCTGGATCCCTTCGGCGGCAGCGGCGCGCGCGCGCAACATGGCCGGCCTGCGGGCCTCCCTGGCCTGGCTCAGGGCCGGCGGCGCGCTCCTGACCTTCCCGGCCGGCGAGGTCGCCAGCCTGGCGCTGAAGCGGCGCATGGTCGCCGATCCGCCCTGGCAACGCGGCGTGGCCGCCATCATCCGCAAGTCCGGCGCGCCGGCCCTGCCGGTCTTTTTCCACGGCCGCAACAGCGCGCTCTTCCAGGCCGCCGGGCTGGTGCACCCGCGCCTGCGCACCCTGCTGCTGCCGCGCGAGAATCTCGGCCAATGCGGCCACACTCTGCGCCTGTCCCTGGGCGCGCCCATTCCGGCCGAACGCCTGGCCGCGCTGGGCTCGGACGACGATATCTCGGCCTATCTGCGCTTCCGCTGCCACATGCTGCGCCGTGGCGACGCCGCGCCCGGCAAGCCGCAGCTCCGGGAGCCCGGCCCGGCACCCAAGGCCCTGGCCGCGCCGCGCCCAAGGACCCTGCTGCTGCGCGAAATCGAGTCCCTGCCGCCGGAGCGCGTGCTGGCCCGGAGCGAACCCTACGTAGTCTTCGAGGCGCTGGCCCGGGAGATCCCCAACGTCCTCCACGAGGTGGCGCGCCTGCGCGAGGGCACCTTCCGCGGCGTGGGCGAGGGCACGGGCGAGGCCCTGGACACCGACCGCTTCGACGCCCACTACCGCCACCTGATCCTCTGGCACGCGGCCGATGGCGAGGTCGCCGGGGCGTACCGCTTCGCCGCCACGGACGAGGTCCTGCCCGCCCTCGGGCCGGAGGGCATGTACACCGCCAGCCAGTTCCGCCTGGCGCGGGGCTTCTGGGATCGTCTCGGCCCGGCTCTGGAGCTCGGGCGCTCGTTCATCCGCGCGCGCTACCAGAAGTCCTACCAGCCGCTGCTGCTGCTCTGGAAGGGCCTGGCCGAATACGTGGTCCGCAACCCGCGCTACCGCACGCTGTTCGGCTGCGTGAGCATCTCCGGCGACTACCTGCCGCTCTCGCGCGAGCTGATCATGGCCTTCCTGCGCCGCCACAGCCTCGACGCCGAGTTCGCCCGGCTGGTCCGGCCCACGCGCGCGCCCAGGGTCCGCGCCCTGCGCGCCATCGACCTCAGCGTGCCCGAGACGGCCTTCAGCGACCCCGGCGATCTCAACGACCTGGTGGCCGAGCTGGAGGACGGCCGGGGCATCCCCGTGCTCCTACGCCAATACCTCAAGCTCGGCGGCCGCATCGCCGCCTTCAACGTGGACCCCGGCTTCGGCGACTGCCTGGACGGGCTCATCCGCGTGGATCTGGCGCGCACGGACCCGCGCACCCTGGCCCGGTTCATGGGCTCCGAGGGGGCGCGGACCTTCCTGGCCCACCACGCGGCCCCGGAGCGCCCCGCCGAACGCCGTCCGCCGCGCGCGGCCTGAACGACGGAGCCGCAGGACTTTCACCCGGCCGTCACATCCGGGTAACATCGCGGCGTCCGCCCTGGAGTACGCAATCACACAGCAATCATCCGCAACGGAGGTCCACATGGGACGCGACGACAGAAAAATGGAGATCATCCTGCAGGGCGCCGAGGTGCATGCGCTGCTCCGATCCCTGGCCGAGGTCTTCCGCAACCCCGTGCTGCCCGAGGCCATGAAGGCCTTCGGCCCGCACCTCGAAACCTGCGACAAGTTCGAGCTCTCGCTGAAGCAGATGGGCGGCATGGCCGAGTTCAAGGTCAAGGCCAAGGGCCTGCCCGCTCCGGGCGGCGAGGAGCCCGCCGTCACCCGGCCCGTCTCGTACAAGACCCTCAAAAAAAGGCTCAAGACCTCGTACAAGTACCTCGTCCACAGCCTGGACAACCTGCTCCTGCCGCCGGCCGAGGTCATGGAGGCCTTCCTGCGGGACTCGCTGGCCATGTGCGAGCACCCGGACCGCGGCCCCCACGACTACGGCGCGCACCTCCGGCTCTGCAACGAGCTGAAGACGGCCTACGACAAGAAGGATCGCGCCGGCATGGTCGCGGCCATGGCCCAGATCGAAGCCGCCAAGAAGACCTGCCACGCGGCCGCCAAATAGCGCCGGAGCCTGCGCATGAAGCCGCTCAGAAACGTCGCCGCGCGCGGCCCGGCGGAGGCCGGGGATGTCTGCGGCCTCACCGAAACGCCCACCGAGGCCGACGAGCGCGTCTTCGCGGCCATCACCGCCACGACCCTCACCCCCGAGGAGGAGGAGCGCATCGTCACGCCCGGCGTGGTGGCCCCGCGCCAGGAGTACGTCCTCGCCGTGCACTGGCACCCGGAGCACGTGCCCATGCCCCTGGCGGAGCGGCGCATCGCGGCCAGCTTTCCCCACCGCTCGCGCGAGCTGATCATCCCCACCCAGCACAACGAGATCACCACCTACGGGGAATACTCCGGCGTGGAGGTGGACTGCTATTCCGGCGGGTTCAACCAGAAGGTCCAGCTGCTGCTGCACTTCGAGAACGCCCGCCTGGAGCGAGCCGGGGTGCTGAAGTCCATGCTCGCCCACACCTACCGCTACCGCTCCTCGCAGCTCTTCGAATTCCTGGACGTGCTCTCCGGCCGCGACGAGGAGCGTCTGGCCGCCGTGGCCGCGGCCACCGGCGCGGCCGAGGAGACCGTACGCTTCGCCCGGCTCCACGCCCGCAAGCTCCAGGCCCTGCTGGACCTCCACCACGGCGAGCTGCCGCCCGCGGCGCTGAAGAACAAGCTCGTGCGCAACTTCCTGGACGCCATGCGGCCGGGCTTCGGCGACCGGCTGGTGGCGCGGGTGCAGGCCTTCGTGCAGGCGGTCAAGCTGCGCGTGAAGGAAGACTTCCCGCTGACCTATTTCTACCGCGCCTCGGAGGTCATCGAGGAGGCGCGCGGCCTGGGCGCAGGGGTGGTCATCCCCCATCCCGAGCAGTTCTGGCCGATCCTTTTGGCCGAGTACGACGTGGACGGCTACGAGGTCTGGAACCCGCAGTCGCAGCGCTACACCGACTTTCTCATCGACGTGCTGGCGCGCAAGAACCGCAAGGCCGGCCCCTCGGCCCGCCGGCTGCTCATCTTCATGGGCGACGACACGCACCTGGGCGAGAAGCTCCGTCCGGCGGAACAGAACGGCAAGCCCCCGCGCGAGGTGGGCCTGCAGCCCGCCTGGGACGAACTCGCCGTGCGCAAGAAACTTTTGGCCGCAGGCATGGACCGCGCCTGCGTCATCAACGAATACCGCGCCCGCCTGGCCGGCTAGCCGGGCCGGGCTGAAGGAGGATTGCATGAGCGGAGACGGCAAGTTCGAATTCGATTCCGTACAGGACCCCGCGAGCATTCAGGACTTCCTGGCCGCCCTGACCCAGGGTTTCGCCAAGGGCCGCATCGTGCTGCGCAGCGAGGCCGAGGAGATCATCCTCACGCCGGGCGCGCTGCTCGGCTTCAGCGTCAAGGCCAAGCGCAAGGGCGGTGAGAACAAGATCGCGGTGAAGATCGTCTGGAAGGACGCCCGCCGCGAAATCCAGGCCGGCGACAAGGCCATCGTCGTGGCCTCCTGAGCGGGTGCGGACAGGCGATGATCACCTTCGAAGGACTGGAAGAGAACTTCACGTTCCTCGTGGCCGAGGTCGAAACCCAGGTGCGCGCCACCATCAACTTCCTGGACCGGCCCACGCACGCGCTCTTCGACCGCATCGTCGGCCGCGACGACTACATCGACAACCTGCACAACGTGGTGGAGAACAAGACCTACGGCGCCTTCCACGAGGACGGCGGCCGGAAGCTGGACAAGCCCCAGGCCAACCGCATCCGCGCCATCCAGGTCATCACCGGCAACCTGGAGCGCATCGCCGACTTCTGCGAGAACATCGTCCAGCAGACCAACTACCTCACCGACCACGACTTTCTCCACGGCTACAACTACGGCGAGATGTTCCGGGAGATCGAGGCCGGTCTGGCGCGCATCCTGCCCGTGTTCCAGAGCGCCAACCTCGCCGAGGCGCTGGCCATCTGCCGCGCCGAGTACACCCTGGACCGCCAGTACAAGGCCAGCTTCGACCGGATCATGGGCGAACTGCGGAACGGCAAGAACGTCCAGAACCTGATCACGGTGCTGTTCATCTTCCGCTACCTGGAGCGCATCGGCGACTCCCTGCTGAACATCGGCGAAGCCCTGCTGTTCGTCATCCTGGGCGAACGCATCAAGATCGAGCAGTTCGAGGCCCTGCAGCAGACCCTGTCCAAGACCGGCTTCACCGGCGGCATGGAGGGCGTGGACTTCAAGGCCATCTGGGGCACGCGCAGCGGCTGCCGCATCGGCCGCGTCAACGGCCACGGCGGCGCGGGAGCGGCCGGCCCGCGCGACTCCATGGGCAGCATCTACAAGGAAGGCACGATCAAGAAGATCGCCGCGGAAAAGTCAGCCCTGGAGCGCTGGAACGCCCTGTATCCCGGTCTGGTGGCCGGCGTCCTGGGCTACCGCGAGGACGGCGACAAGGCCTCCATGCTCGTGGAGTTCCTGCCCGGCTGCAACCTCGACGAGGTGGTGCTGACCTCCGGCGACGACATCGTCCAAAACGCGCTGTTCGTGCTCACCCAGACCGTGCAGGACATCTGGGAAGACACCCTGAAGCCCGGCCCGGTCTCGGCCCACTCCATGGGCCAGCTCATGAGCCGGCTGGACATGGTGCTCCAGATCCACCCGGACTTCCTGCGCCGCGCCGGGGCCATCGGCGACCTCGCCTATCCCGCCACCGAGACGCTGATCAAGGCCTGCGCCGAACGCGAAAAGGAGCTGGCCGCGCCCTTCTCCGTACTCATCCACGGCGACTTCAACATCAACAACATGGTCTACAACCACCAGAAGCAGCGCCTGCACTACCTCGACGTGCACCGCTCGCGGGAGATGGACTACGTCCAGGACGTCAGCGTGTTCCTGGTGTCCAACTTCCGCATGCCGGTGTTCGAGCCGCACCTGCGCGAGCGCATCAACCAAGTCATGGCCGAGTTCCTGGAGTTCGCCAAGGCCTTCGCCCGGCGCAACGACGACGCCCGTTTCGCGGCGCGCATGGCCCTGGCCCTGGCGCGCTCGCTGTACACCTCCAGCCGCTTCGAGCTGAACGGGCCCTTCTCCCGCGAGATGTTCCTGCGCGCGCACTACCTCCTCGAAAAGGTGGCCGCGCACCGGGGCCCCTGGGAGAACTTCCGCCTGCCCGAGCAGATCCTCTTCACCTGAACGGAGCCCCTCATGCGCACGAACGAAACGCATAAGCGCCCGGCCGTGGGCGTCATCGGGGTGGGCGGAGGCTGGTCCTCCGAGCTGCTGGCCGACCGCGTGGCCGAGCTCACCGGCGGCGACCGCCTGCTCATCGACATGGACGAGGTGCGCCTGGACCTGCCCTCGGGCCGGGCGCTGTGGCGCGGCCGCGACCTCTCCCGCCTGGACGCGCTGATCGTCAAGAAGCTCGGCCAGGACTACTCGGCCGATCTCCTCGACCGCCTGGAGATCCTGCGCCTGCTGGAAGGCCGCGGGGTGCGCGTGTTCTCGCCGCCGGCGGCCATCGCCCGGCTGCTCGACCGCCTCTCCTGCACCGTCACCCTCCAGCTGGCCGGCATCCCCATGCCGCCCACCACCGTCACCGAGAGCCTGGAGCACGCCCTGGACGCCGTGGCCGAATACGGCCGGGCCATCCTGAAGCCGCTCTACTCCACCAAGGCCCGCGGCATGTGCGTGCTCGATCCCGGGCCCATCGCCCGGGAGACCCTGGCCGTGTACCGGCGCACGCACCGCGTATTCTACCTGCAAAAGGCCATCGACCTGGGCGACAGCGACCTCGGCGTGGTCTTCCTCGGCGGGGAGCACCTGACCACCTACGCCCGCCGGCGCAAGCCCGGCGAGTGGAACACCACCACGGCCTCGGGCGGGAAATACGCCCCCTGCGACCCGCCCGCCGAAATCATCGAGCTGGCCCGGCGCGCCCAGGCCCCCTTCGGCCTGGACTTCACCTGCGTGGACGTGGCCCTCACCGACTCCGGCCCCTACGTCTTCGAGGTTTCGGCCTTCGGAGGCTTCCGGGGCGTCAACCAGGCGCGCGGAATGGACGCCGCCCGCCTCGTGGCCGAACACGTCCTGAGGAGGCTTGCCGCATGAGCCTGCACCGCTACGTCCTGGGCACCATCGCCGATCTGCTCTCCGGCGGGGCCGCCGCCGACCGCGAGATCTTTCTCGACTTCGGCGACTGCCGCATCCGAGTGCGCAGCAATTCCGCGCCGCTGCTGGGCGAACTGGACGCCTATTTCGGGGCCTTCGTGGCCCCCGCCGGCGAGGCCGAAATCGAGATCACGGCCATCGAGGCCGCGACTCCGTCCATTCCCCTGGATCTGGTCGAAAAGGAGCCCGACCCAGGCAAGGAGCGGATCAAGGAGGAATACGCCGAGCTGCCCGGCGGGCGCATCGTGCGCAAGCGGCTCACCGGCATGGTCTTCCTCTTCGGCGGCGGGCTGAATCTGGCCGTGGGCCCCTGCGGGACCAACCCCAACCAGATCGTGAACTTCATCAACAACCGCTACATCGAGCACAAACTCCACCGGGGCTGCCTCCTCGGCCACTCCGCGGCCGTGGCCCTGGTTTCCGGGGCGCGCATGCGCGGCCTGGCCCTGTGCGGCTTCTCCGGCGCGGGCAAGAGCACGCTGGCCATGCACGTCATGAGCCGCGGCGCGGCCTTCGTGTCCAACGACCGCCTGTTGGTGTCCCCGGCGGACCGGGCCCTGCGCATGTACGGCGTGGCCAAGCTGCCGCGGATCAATCCCGGCACGGCCCTGAACAACCCCGACCTGGCCGATGTCGTGCCGGAGGACGACCGCGAGCGCTTCCTGGGCCTGGAGGGCGACGAACTCTGGGGCCTGGAGCACAAGTACGACGTGTTCCTGGACAAGTGCTTCGGCGAGGGCCGCTTCGTGCTGGCCGCGCCGATGCACGGCCTGCTCGTGCTCAACTGGCGCCGGGACGGCGGCGAGACGCGCATCGCCTTCGCCAAGGCCGCCGACCGGCCGGACCTCCTGCCGGCGTTCATGAAGCCGGCCGGCCTGTTCTGCCTGCCGCTCAACGGCGCGCCCTGGCGCGACCCCGGCGCGGCCGAGTACGCCGAAGTCCTCGCGCGCTGCGACCTCATCGAGGTCAGCGGCGGGGTGGACTTCGCCCGGGCGGCGGACTTCTGCATGGAATACCTGCTCCACGGGTAGGCGGCGGATGTCGCGCGTTCTCGTCCGCCGCGAGGTGGAGATCCCGAACCACATGGCCCTGGCCCGGCTGGAGAAGTGCCCGGAGCTGGGGCCGCGCGTGCTGTTCTTCAGCGGCGGCTCGGCCCTGCGCAACGCCAGCCGCATGCTCATCAACTACACCCACAACTCCGTGCACCTGATCACGCCCTTCGACTCCGGCGGCAGCTCGGCCAAGCTCCGGCAGGCCTTCGGCATGCCGGCCGTGGGCGACATCCGCAACAGGCTCATGGCCCTGGCCGACCAGAGCCTGCGCGGCAATCCGGAGATCTTCGAACTCTTCGCCCACCGCCTGCCCCGGGACGAGACCCAGGAGGAGCGCCTGCGCACGCTGGAGCGCATGACCTCGGGCAAGCACCCGCTCGTGTCGCGCATTCCCGACCCCATGCGCAAGATCGTGCGCAACCACCTCTACGCCTTCGCCGAGGCCATGCCCGCGGGCTTCGACCTCGCGGGCGCGAGCATCGGCAACCTGGTGCTCACGGGCGGCTACCTGGGCAACCGCCGCCACCTCGATCCGGTGATCTTCATCTTTTCGCATCTGGTGCAGGTGCGCGGCGTGGTGCGGCCGGTGGTCAACCGCGACCTGCACTTGGCGGCCGAGCTGGAGGACGGCGAGATCGTCCTGGGCCAGCACCGTCTGACCGGCAAGGAGGTCCCGCCGCTCCACCGGCGCATCGACCGGCTGTTCCTCTCCGAGGACGCCGCCGCGCCCCGTCTGGCCCGGCCGGCCGTGCGCGAGAAGATCGCCGCGCTGATCCGCGAGGCCGAGCTCATCTGCTACCCCATGGGCAGCTTCTTCACGAGCCTCATGGCCTCCCTGCTGCCGCGCGGCGTCGGCTCCGCCGTGGCCCAGGCCGCCTGCCCCAAAATCTATGTGCCCTCCACCGGCGTGGACCCGGAGTGCCACGGCCTGTCCGTGGCCGATCAGGTGGAGCGCCTGGCGTCGCTGCTCATGGCCGACGACCCCGGCCGCATCCGCCTCGCCGACGTGCTCCAGTACGTGCTCGTGGACTCGCGCCACGGCCGCTATCCCGGCGGGCTGGACCTGGAACGCATCCGCCGCCTGGGCCTCACGGTCATCGACTGCACGCTCATCGGCTACGGCCCGTCCACGGAGATCGACGACAAGCGCCTTGTCGCCATCCTGCTCTCCCTGGCCTGACACCAATTTACCCAGGAGGATAGACCCATGGAAAAGGACAAGATCGAGTTCAAGGCCCTCATGGACCCGGCCGAGGCGGCCGACTACCTGACCGCGCTGGCCAAGGGCTTCAAGGCCGGGCGCATCGTGGTCGAGAAGGACGGCGAACGCCTGGAGCTTTGCCCCGAGCCGGGGACCAGGGCCGAGGTGGAGGTGGAGGCCCGGATCAAAAAGGACAAGGCCAAGTTCGCCCTGGAGCTGTCCTGGCGGCTGCCGCTGGAGGAGTCCGAGAACCCGGCCGCGCTGAAGATCTCCGCCGGGGCGGACGCGGCGGCCCGGCCCGCGGCCAAGAAGCCCGAGGTCGGAAAAGCCGAGGAAAAGAAGCCCGAAACCAAGAAGCCCGCTCAGCCGGCGGTCAGGACCGCAAGCGTCCCCGCCCCGGCCGCAGCGCCCAAATCGGACGTGAAGCCCGGCGCCCCCGCCGAGAACGAGCCCGGCGGCAAGGCCCCGGTCGCGGCCGCCTCCCAGCCCAGGCCCGCCAAGTAGGAGCCGCGCACGTGGCGGCCGCGCCGTGCCGCTGGGCGATCGGCCGCCAGGCCCCGCTTCCGGCTTCGCGCCGGGGGCGGGGCTTCCCTTTTCCGCACGCGCAAAAAAGGCCGAAGGGCGCGCGCCCCCCGGCCTGACGGATTGCATTTGTGCGGACGGCTTCGCCTACGCCGCGCGTCCCTGCGTCGCGGTCCGGACCACGGCCTGGGCCACGACCGCGCCGCGGCCGACGCCGTTGCGCAGGACCTCGGCGTAGATCTCCCAGGTCTTGAGGAAGGCCTGATCGAAGGAGGTGCCGGCGGCGAAGCGCCGCGCCTCCGCGCCCATGCGCAGGAGCCGGTCGCGGTCCAGCGCCAGTTCGAGCGCGGCCAGGGCCAGGGCGGCCGGGTCGCCCGGCGGCACCACCAGCCCGCTGCGGCCGGGCAGCATGGACTCGCACGGACCGCCGGCGCTCGTGACCACCACGGGCAGACCCGAGGCCTGGGCCTCCAGCACCACGTTGCCGAAGGTGTCCGTGGCCGAAGGGAAGACGAACAGGTCGGACCCGGCGTAGGCCTCGGCGAGAGCCTGGCCGCGCAGGTAGCCGGTGAACACCGCCGGCAGTCCGGCCAGCTGGGCGCGCATCTCCTCCAGGTACGGCCCGTCGCCCACGATGACCAGACGCGCGTCCGGCCGGTGGGCGTGGATCAGCCGGAAGGCCTCGGCCAGCACGTCCAGCCCCTTCTCGCGCGAGACGCGACCCACGTAGAGGAGCTTGAAGTTCCGCGCGATGCCCATGTGTTCGAAGAACCCGTTGCGGCGGCCCGGCTGGAAGCGTTCGGCGTCCACGCCGCGCGGGTGCACCACCACCTTGGTCCGGTCGATGCCGTGCTCGACGAGATCCGCCGCCGTGGAGCGGCTGGGCGAGTAGATGGCGTCCATCTGGCCGTAGAACCAGCGCATGTAACGCCAGGCCGCATCCTCCATGCTCGTGTCCTCGGTGAACATGCGCACGTACTGCGGGAAGGCCGTGTGGTAGGTGCCGTAGACCGGCAGCTTGAGAATCCGCGCGATGGCCAGACCGGCCAGGCCCATGGGCCCCGGCGTGGCCGTGAGGATGCAGTCGAAGTCCTGGTCGAAGCACCAGGCCAGCAGCTCCAGGAACGGCGGGTACGCGAGCGTCAGCTCCGGATACTCCGGCATGGCGAAGGAGCCCACCGGGGCGAAGTTCCGGGCCCCCTCGACCACCGGTCCGGAGCCGCAGGTCACGCAGGTCATGGCCTTGCCGTGTTTGCGCGCCAGGGCGACCTGCTGCTTGAGGGTCAGGGCCACGCCGTTGACCTCGGCGAAAGTGTCGGTGAAGTGGGCCACGCGCAGGCCAGCGCCGCCGTCCTCCCCGGTCCGGCGCTCCGGTTCGAGGCCGAAGCGCTCCACGCACCGGGCCACGAAGCCGCGCTCCCGGGCGAAGAGCTCGCAGGCCAGGAAGTAGGGCGAAAGCAGGGCGTAGAGCGACCCGGCCGAGGCCACGTCGTGGAACAGCTCGAAGATGGCCGCCTCGCGCACGGAGGTCAGGGTCCTGTCCGCGAAGCGCGCCAGCAGGCGGTCGGTGGTGCGCTGCACGAAGCGCCGCCAGAGGTCCTCGGGCTGCGCGTGCTCGCCCAGGCGGCCGCGCGCGGCGGCGGAAAGCTCGGGATCGGCCTGGATGACGCCCTCGGCCTCGGCCAGGAGCATGGCCTGGGGCGACTCCGCGTCGGCCATGAGCGTGTACAGCCGGGTGCGCGCGCCGTCGCGCAGACGCTCCAAAAGCGGCGGCCGGCGCACCGCGCTGGCCGGGTCCAGCAGCGCGTCGGCGAAGCGCATGCACACGTGGGTGCGCGGCAGCCGCCCGGCGCGGCTTTTGTAGAACTGGTAGGCGATGCCGTAGAGGTTGTGGGCCATGACCCAGGGCGAGGCCGGCCGGCCCTGGACCTCGCCGCGGCCCTCGCGGATGCCGGCCAGGAGGTTTTCGAGCCCGGCCGGGCCGGGGAAGCGCGTGTGCGTCCGCGCGATGGACAGGGACGAGTGATCGTCGCTGCCGCCCACCAGCGCCTTGACCCAGGGGGTTTCGCCGTAGGGCTCGATGCCGTGGAGGTCGGCCAGCCGCTCGATGATCCCGCGGTCGAGCCAGGCGGCGATGCGCCGCAGGAAGTCGTTCTGGGACCGGTCGCGCGAGCCGTTGAGCTCCAGGGTGTTGAACAGGAGCAGGGCCTGCTCGAAGTGCTCCGGGGTCAGCTTGTCGTTCACCGCGAAGAGCGGGTGCGCCAGGACGTGGACCAGCCCCTGGGCGCGCAGGTAGGGCACCAGCTCGAAGACGTTCTCGCGCAGGCGCTGGATGTCCGCGTGCTGGGCCTCGGTGAGGTTGTAGGCCAGGACGTGGAGCTTGCAGCGGTCCGCCGGGAAATAGGCGGTGATCTCCTCGCTGACGAAGGCGCCGGGCAGGTGCGCGATCTCCAGGGAGCCGGCCAGGGTGTTGTGATCGGTGATGGTGACCATGTCCATGCCGCGGGCCCTGGCCAGGTCGTAGATGCGCCGGGGCTCGGTGAAGCTCTCCGGGCAGCCCATGCGCTGGAGAATCCACTGCGAGGGCCGCGTGGAATGCCGGGAATGCACGTGCAGATCAATGCGGAAGCCGTCTTGGCTCACGTTCGCCTCCCCGGCCTCAGGCGCAGCGCGGCAGCATCCGCTCGCTCTCGGCCTGGCAGTTGACGCAGAGGCAGGTGACCGGGTTGGCCAGAAGCCGGGCCAGGCCGATGTCCTCGCCGCACTCCTCGCAGACGCCGTAACCGCCGGCGTCGAGGCGCTCCAGCGCGGCCTCGATTTCGGCGCGGCGCTCCACCAAGCGGCGGCGCAGGGCCAGCTGCATGCCCACCTCCACCACGCGCGAGGCGAACTCGTTCTCGTCGGCGCAGGCGTCGAGCCGGGGCTGGTCGTCGATGTCGATGTCCGGGCAGACCTTGAGGCAGCAGGCGTCCAGGGCGTCCTGCAAACGTTTGCGAAGCATCTCCTGCATGGCGTTCCTCCTTATGGTTGCGTTCAGACGATTCCCTTGGTCGTTGAGAGAATGTCTAACAACTCAGGGTTTCCGCCATGTGACGGCGGCGGAACAATTTTGCGGAGAGGCGCGGAAGCGGGGTGAGGCGATCAGGCGCGGAAGCGGTAGCCCACGCCGCGCACGGTCTCCAGCCAGTCGGCGTAGGGGCCGAGCTTGGCGCGCAGGCGGCGCATGTGCGTGTCCACGGTGCGCGAGGTGCCCTCGAAGTCCATGTTCCACACCGTGTCCAGCAGGCGGTCGCGGGTGAGGACCTTGCCGCGGCCCTGGACGATGGTCTTGAGCAGCTTCTGCTCCGTGGCGGTGAGCACGCGCTTGTCGCCGTCCACCTCCATCTCGTGGGCGGCGAAGTTCACCACCAGCCCCTCGCGCCGGAAGACGTCCTCGTCCTCGGCCGGGCCCTGGCCGGTGCGCCGCAGCACCAGGCGGATGCGCAGCACCAGCTCGCGCGTGCTGAAGGGCTTGACCACGTAGTCCTCGGCCCCGAGCTCCAGGCCCACCACGCGGTCCACCTCGTCGGTGCGCGCCGTGAGCAGGATCACCGGCACGCCGGAAAGGCCCGGCATCTGCTTGAGCCGGCGGCAGATCTCGAAGCCGTCCATGCCCGGCAGCATGACGTCGAGGACGATGAGGTCCGGCCGCCAGCGGCCCATGACCGCCAGGCCCTCCAGCCCATCGCCGGCCGAACGCACCTCGAAGCCGGCGTTTTCCAGGTTGTAGCGCAGAAGCTCCCGCGTCTCCGCGTGGTCCTCCACCACCATGATGCGTCGCTGTTCCATCGTCTTGCGCTCCGTTGCGGCCGTGGGGCCGCGCTTGGGGCGAACCCTAGCCCCGGCCGGACCGCGCAATGTCACGCGCAGGTGACGGCCGGGAAAATCTTGTGCTACGGAAGCCGGGGATTCCCGCGCCGCAGGAATGCGCGCAAGCTTTCGCAGGAGCGTGACGCGGCCGTCACATCCGCCGGGCAGGGTGACGCCAACACCCACTGCAACCAAACAATCGGAGGAGCATGATGAACGAGAACGGGACGAGCGGAATGGACCGGCGGGAGATGCTGCGGCTGCTGGGCGCGGGCGCGCTGGCGGCGCTGACGGCCGGGTTGCTGCCCGAGGACGCGGCCGCCGCGCCGGACGCCCAGGGCTTCGAGCGCGCCAAGGGGCCGGGACTCATCTTCGTCGTGGGCGACGGCATGCCCGCCGGCGTCATCCGCGCCATGCACGACCTGCGCACCGGCGTCTTCGGCCGCAAGGACTCCTGCTACTACGCCCGCCTGCGCGACCCCAAGTCCTCGCTGGGCCTCATGGGCACCGCCAGTCTTTCGAGCATCGTCACCGACTCGGCCCCGGCCTCGGCGGCCTGGTCCACGGGCGTGCACACCGTGAACCACTCCCTGGCCGTGCTGCCCGACGGCCGGCCCCTCGCCACGATCTTTGAGCTGGTCAAGCCGCGCGGCGTGGCCACCGGTCTGGTCACCACCACCCGCGTCACCCACGCCACCCCGGCGGCCTGGGTCTCGCATCAGGCCGACCGCGACGCCGAGGACACCATCGCCGCCGAGCTGCTGGCCTTCCGGCCCGACGTGCTCCTGGGCGGCGGCCGCAAGCATTTCGACGCCAAGAAGCGCAAGGACGGCCGCGACCTGCTGGCCGAGTTCGCGGCCAAGGGCGCAACGCTGGCCAACGACCGCGCCGCCCTCCTGGCCGCCCCGGTCCAGGACGGCCCGCTGGTGGGCCTGTTCAGCGGCTCGCACATGGCCTACCGCCTGGACCGGCTCAACGATCCGGCCCTCGCCGCCCAGCCCTCCCTGCCGGAGATGACCGCCGCGGCCCTGCGCCGCCTGGCCCGGCATCCCGGCGGCTTCCTGCTCCAGGTGGAGGCGGGGCGCATCGACCACGCCAGCCACTCCAACGACGCCTGGAGCGCGATCATGGACACCGTGGAGCTGGACGACACCCTGAGCGTCATCGACGCCTTCCTGGCCGTGAACCCGCAGACCCTGGTCATCGTCACCTCGGACCACGGCAACTCCGGCTGGGGCGTCAACGGCACCGGCCCGGAATACAACGACGCCACCAAGGCATTGCGCTCCTATCGCGCGGGCAAGGCCTCCTTCGAGGCGCTCATCGGCCGCATGAAGGGCAAGGGCGCGGCCGAGGTGCGGGAGCTGGTGGCCGAGGCCACGGGCTACGCCATCAGCCCGGCCGAGGCCGAGCGCATCCTTCAGGCCATGCAGCCGGGCTACGAGCTGACCACCGGCGACTACGTCTACCAGCCCGACGCCACCCTAGGCCAGATCATGGCCTACAGCGCCTATCCCAAGTCCGGCCCGGCCACGGTGCGCCGCGGCAACGTGGGCTTCACCTCCTGCAACCACACGGCCGAGGACATGGCCCTGCTGGCCTATGGCCACCGGGCCAAGGAAATGGGCCTGGACCGCTGGGTGGACAACACCGCGCTGTTCGGGACCATGTGCCGCTTCTTCGGCGTGCGGCACCAGAACCCGAGCATGACCCTGGCCGAGGCGCGGCCGCACCTGCTGGCGGCCCGGCGCGGAGCCGACCCGCGCCTGCATATCGCCTGAGCCCTGCGCAACGCTTCCGCAAGACGGGCCGGGACGAATGTTCCGGCCCTTTTTGTTTCCGGCGCTGGACAGTCCCGCCCCGGCGCGCTAAGACGGCAAACATGAGCAAGAGCCACGACGTCATGTCCACCGGCATCCTGCTGGACACCGGCACCAACGAGCTGGAGATCCTGGAGTTCCACATCAACGGAACGGCCGGCGATCAGTCCGCTCCGGAGCGTCACAGCTTCGGCGTCAACGTGGCCAAGGTCATGGAGGTCATCGAGAGCCCCGTCCTGGAGCCGCAGCCCGGCGCGGCCCACCCGAGCTTCCGCGGCCTGCTCTCCCTGCGCGGCCACATCCTGCCGGTCATCGACCTGGCCGTGTGGCTCGGCATCGACCGCGCGCAGAGCCGCTTCGACAACATCATCGTCACGGAGTTCAGCAAGTCCGTCACCGGCTTCGTGGTCTCCGGCGTCACGGGCATCCACCGCGTGGGCTGGGCCGAGGTCATCCCGCCGGACTCCTGCGTGCCCAAGGGCGGCGTGCAGGCCATCATCGGCCTCGTCGAGCGCGACGGCCACTTCACCCAGCTCCTCGACCTGGAGAGCATCATCGCCGACCTCTCGCCTCAGGACCGCATCGGCTCCGGCGTCGCGATGACCGTGGCCCCGCGCCGCTATTCGGTGCTCGCGGCCGACGATTCCGCCTCCATCCGCCAGCTGCTCGAAGGCACGCTCGGGCGGGCGGGCATGTCCGTACGCATCGTCCACAACGGCCAGGAGGCCCTGGAGGCCGCCCGCGACATCGCCCGGCAGGCCGCGGAACAGGGCCGCCCGGCCCATGAACTCCTCGACGTGGTCGTCTCGGACATCGAAATGCCGCTCATGGACGGCTTCACCCTGACCAAAAACCTCAAGTCCGACGCGGCCCTCCAGGACGTGCCGGTGATCCTCTACTCCTCCATCATCACCGACGAGCTGCGCCACAAGGGCGAAAGCGTCGGTGCGGACTGCCAGGTGTCCAAGCCGGACCTGGAGCGCATCCCCGAGGTGGCCATGCGGCTGGTGCAGGAGCGGGAGGCGCGCAGGAGCGCGGCCAATGCCTCGTAAACATCCCCTCGTCCCGGTTCTCGCCTGTCTTCTCGCCGGCCTGCTCGCCTGGGGCTGCGCCGCCGCGCGCACCGGCGCGGCCACGGCCGAGGATTCCGGCCGTAACCTCGCGGCCGCGCGCCAGTCCCACGCCGCGGCCATCGTGTCCGAAAGCGCGCGGGCCCTGCGCGAGCTGCGCAAGGAGACGCACGACCGCATCCTCGACCACGCCCTGACCGAGGCCCGCGCGGTCATCGTGCTGCCGGGCGTGTACCGGGCCGGATTCATTTACTCCCTGCACGGCGGCGACGGGGTGCTCGTGGCGCGCCGGGCCGACGGCGGCTGGAGCGCGCCGGTGTTCCTGAGCCTGTTCGGCGCGGGTTACGGCTGGCAGGCGGGCGCGGAGAAATCGCGCGTGGCGCTGGTCATCGACGAGGACGCCACCCTCGCGCGCATCCTGGACACCGGACTGTCCTTCGACGCCGCGGCCGGTTTCGACATCCTCAACGTCCGCCAGACGACCGGGCCGTCCACGCTGACCGAAAAGCGGCCGGTGCTGGCCTTCTCCGACGGCGCGGGCATGATGGCCGGCATCGCCTCCAACGGCGGCTCGCTGCGGGTGAACCAGGGCCTCACCGCATCCTATCACGGGGCTGCGGCGGGGGACGCAGCCGCCATCCTCAAGGGCGCGAACGCCCCCGGCATCGAGACCTTCGAACTCTGGAGCGCGCTGCTTGCGGATCTCCCGGACGAGGGAGCGCCGCCGGTCCTGCGGACGGAGCGCTAAGGCCCGCGCCGGAACGCGCGGCGGATGCGAGAAGGGAGCGCCGCCCCTAGCAGCGGGGCGTGCGCAGACGCGTGCGGATGGTCTTGAACAGCCAGACGGCGGTCAACACGCCGAACAGGCCGCCGGCGACCCACCACTTGGCGTGCTGCAGGAAGCGTTCGAGCACATCGCCCAGGTAATAGCCGCCCACCCCGAAGCACATGGCCCAGATGCAGGCGCCGATGCCGTTGAGGCAGAAAAAGCGCAGGGGCGAGACGTTGGTCGTGCCCACCGCGAAGGGCGTGATGTTGCGGAAGCCGTAGAAGAAGCGGAAGGAGACGAGCACGAGCACCTGGTGCTTCTCCAGGAGCCGGTGGACTTTTTCGATGCGGCACTCCCATTTCTTGAGCCGCGTTTCCAGGAACTTCTTGTTGTAGCGGCCGATGTAGAAGGCCGTCTGGTCGCCGGCGAAGCTGCCGGCGAAGGCCGCGAGGATGCACAACGGCAGGGATAGATGCCCGTTGAAGGCCGCAAAGCCGGCCAGAATGAGGATGGTCTCGCCTTCCAGGAAGGTCCCGATGAACAGGGCGAGATAGCCATATGTCGACAGGAGCTTGGTCAGATCCACGGCGGCGTCCAGGCGTCAGTTCAGCGGCCGCACCACCGCCGCCGCCGTCCCGTCCGGTTCAGGCCCGTTCGGGACGGCTGAGGGGGCGTGTGACAGAAGGCCGCCGCTAGGCGTTCTTCTGCTCCTGCTTCGGGGCCTCAGTCTGTGCGGCGGCCTGCTGGGCCGGCTGGGCAGGCTGCGCCTGCTGCGCGGTCTGGGCCTGCTGCACGGGCTGCTGGGCCGGCTGCGCCTCGGGCTGCTGCGCCGGGACCTTGATTTCATCCTGGGCGGACAACGCCGACTTGAACTCGCGGATGCTCTTGCCCATGTTGGCGGCGATCTGCGGCAGTTTGCCGGGACCGAACAGCAACAGGGCGATGACCAGAATCAACAACAGATGCATGGGCTGGAACAATTCGCCTAGCATGACGGCCTCCAAAGGTTTGGCTGAGGATTTTCTACCCTACCCGCCGCGATTTGAAAACCCCCAGGCGGCTGGCTCGGTGAAAATTATCCTCCGGCGGTGCATATACGGCCTCCGGAGGGCCCGGGCGCGGGAGCAAACCATAAATATTCCATTATATCAACGTGGTATCTGCAAACTGCCGTCTGCACAGCAAACGGCAGGGAGCCCCGACTCCGCGCGTTGACGCACCTGCTGAAAAAATGGTGCCTGTACGGACGAAGTCAAGGCCGCAGGGTCTTTCCGCCTGCCGTCAGCATCGGATTCACGCCCCTGCCCCTCGCTGCGTCCTACCGCCTCAGGCTGAACAGCACCCCGCCAGGCAGCACTTCCCAAGGCACACAAAGGTAGTTTATACATGATTGTTATTTTCTAACTACTTGATCACGACATTGCCGCGGTAACGCAATACCTGCGCGACCGATCTTCAACATACCGAAATAAAAAATGTTCCCATCGCCTTTAGTGACGACGCTCCCACTAGCCCGGAAATGCCGTGTCTGGAAATCTATTCAACAAATACGTCATACGTGGGGATATCCGCAGGGTACGCGCCGCTTCATCTAGACAAACTTCTCTATTTAATAAAATATTTACGGCATGTTATGGCAATCTTGCCACCCACAAAGCTGACGCCAATCAGTTTATCCGCTGCATCTCTTTGCAGCATCTCTTGCATTTTTGTAATTTAAAACGTTGTCACCGCCAGGCCTGAAAATAAATAGTTCTTTTATTTCTACAGTGTTATACGTGTTGGCCCGCTTCTTGCCCTTAGCCGGTCAACGTCTTTCCCTAATAATTTTCTGGAGGGCAGCATGCTCAAGAACATCGTTATGGCACTCACCCTTGCTTTGGTCGTCCTGGTCGGGGCGGCCTCCGGCTTCGCGGCCGACGAGCCCAAGCCGGACCCTGCCGGCGCCAGCATCGGCACCGCGGCCGACGTGGTCAACGCCACGGCCGGGGCACCCACGGAAGTGGATCTGGAGAAGTACAAGGACTCCGAACCCCTGGCCACCAAGCTCGCCGACGTCATCGGCCACAACCGCATCTCCATCAACTTCGTGTGGACGCTCATCTGCGGCTTCCTGGTCATGTTCATGCAGCTCGGCTTCGCCCTGGCTGAAACGGGCTTCACCCGGGCCAAGAACGCCGGCCACACCATGGGCATGAACATGATGGTCTACGGCATCGGCATGCTCGGCTTCTGGATCTGCGGCTTCGCCCTCCAGATGGGCGGCAGCGGTGGAGCCTCGGCCCTCGGCGGCGGCGGCGTGCTCAACCAGGAATTCATCGTCAGCATCCTGGGCAAGGACTTCGGCCTTTTCGGCACCAAGGGCTTCTTCCTGGGCAACGACGTCTATGACGCCACCGTCATGACCATGTTCCTCTTCCAGATGGTGTTCATGGACACCACGGCGACCATTCCCACGGGCGCCATGGCCGAACGCTGGACCTTCAAGAATTTCGTCATCTACGGATTCTTCATCTCCATGTTCGTGTATCCCCTGTACGCCAACTGGGTCTGGGGCGGCGGCTTCCTCTCGGCCCTGGGCAGCAACTTCGGCCTGGGCCACGGCACCCTTGACTTCGCCGGTTCCTCGGTCGTGCACATGACCGGCGGCGTGGCCGCCCTGGCCGGCGCCATCTGCATCGGCCCGCGCCTGGGCAAGTTCCGCCCCGACGGCACCCCCAACGCCATGCCCGGTCACCACATCCCCATGGCCCTGGCCGGCTGTCTGGTCCTGGCCTTCGGCTGGTTCGGCTTCAACGCCGGCTCCACCCTGGCCGGCGGCGACCTGCGCATCAGCGTCGTGGCCACCAACACCATGCTGGCCTCCGCGGGCGGCTGCATGTCGGCCATGTTCTATATGTGGTTCCGCTTCGGCAAGCCGGACATCTCCATGGCCGGCAACGGCATGCTCGCCGGCCTGGTGGCCATCACCGCCCCCTGCGCCTTTGTCACTCCGATCAACGCCGTAATCATCGGCGTCATCTCCGGCGTGCTGCTCTGCGCGAGCGTGCTCTTCGTCGAAAACGTGCTCAAGATCGACGACCCCGTGGGCGCCATCTCGGTCCACGGCGTCAACGGCGCCTGGGGTTTGCTGTCCCTGGGCCTCTTCGCCGACGGCACTTACGGCGACAAGCTCAATGGCGTGGAAGGCACCGTGAAGGGTCTGTTCTACGGCGACGGCGGCCAGTTCGTGGCCCAGCTCATCGCCGTGTGCGTTAACTTCGTGTTCGTCTTCGTGGTCATGTTCCTCTTCTTCAAGCTCTCCGACAAAATCGCCAAGATGCGCGTCCCGGCCGAAGTCGAGCAGGAAGGTCTGGACATGGCCGAGGTCGCCGTCATCGGCTACCCCGAGTTCTCCATCAACAAGACCCACCGCTAGGCTCAGGAGGCAGCCATGAAGAAGATTGAAGCCATCATCAAGCCTCACAAGCTCGACGACGTCAAGGACGCCCTGGACAAGGCCGGCGTGCACGGCATGACCGTCACCGAGGTCAAGGGCTACGGACGGCAGAAGGGCCATGTGGAAATGTACCGCGGCGCCGAATACCAAGTGGTGTTCAAGGCCAAGGTGAAGATCGAGGTCGTCGTCAACGACGCCATCGCCGCCGCGGTTGTGGAAGCCGTGCGCACCGCCGCCAACTCCGGCAGCATCGGCGACGGCAAGATCTTCGTGATGAACGTTGAAGAGGCCGTGCGCATCCGCACCAACGAGCGCGGGGAGGCGGCCGTCTAAGGGAATTACTCCTCTCTCCCTTGCGGCGCGGGTGCGCGGGAAGAGGGACCCGCGCGCCCGCCACACTCCCGAGCCCCTGCCTGTAACGCCCAGGCAGGGGCTTCCTTTTGTCGGAAAGCGGGACGGATCAGGGTCGCGCGGCCATGCTGGCGATGCCGGCGCAGGCGTAGCGGTAGACGAAGTCCGTCACGAGATCCACGCCCAGCCGGTCCAGGGAAAGGTCCGGCCGCACGCGGCGGATGAGCTGCTTCATGTTGTCGAAGAACAGGCAGTGGCCGGTGACGCCGGCCGCGCAAAGCTGCACCGTCTGGTCGGGAACGCCCGGCAGAAGCTGGCGCATGACGTCGAGCAGCTCCTCGTGCACGGGCATCAGCACCTTGTCCAGCACCTGAATGAAATACTCCGAGGGCTCCATGAGCTCGGACGTGAGCAGCTGTCCGAGCTTCTCCTCCAGCGGGTCGCCGTCGCCGCGGAGGCGGTACAGCAGCGAACGGATGTAGGCGTAGAGGCGCGCCATGGGCGTGGCGTCGGCCTCCAGGCCCATGCGGAGGGGGTATCGCTCCAGGGATCGCTGCACGAAATCCAGGAGCACGGCCATGTACAGCCGCTCCTTGCCGCCGAAGTGATAGTTCACCGCAGCCACGTTGGCCTTGGCGCGGGCGCAGATGTCGCGCACGGTCGCCTCGCGGGGGCCGCGCTCGGCGAAGACCTCGCGAGCGGCCTCCAGCAGCCGTTGCTTTGTTTTGGCGTCCTGGTCCTGTCCCATAACTCCACCGCCTCTTCCAAAACGCATATTAAACGTCGTTTAAATCATCGCCGCACACCTGTCAAGCCCCAAGTGTGCTTCAAACGCGCCGGCAGGGCCCCCGCAGGCCCGGCTCCGGCTTGTCGGCGCAGCGCCCCTTTGCTACTGTGCGCCAAACCATCCACCCGAGGGGAGACGATGCCGTACAAGGACTTGCAGGAATTTCTCAAGGTTCTCGACAAGAAGGGCGAACTCAAGCGTATTGACGCGGAGCTCGACCCGCACCTGGAGATCGCCGAGGTCACCGACCGCGTGAGCAAAAAATTCGGCCCGGCCCTGCTCTTCCAGAAGGCCAGGGGCGCCAAGTTCCCGGTGCTCACCAACATGTTCGGCTCCTACAGCCGCATGAACCTGGCGCTGGACTCCGAGAACCTCGACGCCCTGGGCGAAAAAATCCACGAATACCTGGAGATCGAGCGGCCCGACGGCATCGTCAAAAAGCTCCAGCTGATCCCCAAGCTCTCGAAGCTGACCAACATCTTTCCGGACCACGTCAAGCGCGGCTGCTGCCAGGACGTGGTCCTCACGGGCGAGCAGGCGGATCTCGGCCTCCTGCCCGTGCTCACCACCTGGCCGGGCGACGCCGGGCCGTTCATCACCCTGCCGGTGGTCTTCACCAAGAACCCCGAGACCGGCACGCGCAACGCCGGCATGTACCGCATGCAGGTGTACGACAAGAACACCACGGGCATGCACTGGCATCGCCACAAGGGCGGGGCCTACCACTACCACCTGGCCGAGAAGCTGAACAAACGCCTGGAGGTGGCCGTGGCCATCGGTCCGGACCCGGCCGTGACCTACGCCGCCACCGCGCCCATTCCGGACGAAATCGACGAGATGCTGTTCGCCGGCTTCCTGCGCAACCAGCCGGTGGAGCTGGTGAAGTGCAAAACCGTGGACCTGGAGGTCCCGGCCACGAGCCAGTTCGTGCTCGAAGGCTATGTGGACCCGGGCGAACGCCGCCGCGAGGGCCCCTTCGGCGACCACACCGGCTATTATTCCCTGGCCGACGACTACCCGGTGTTCCACGTCACGGCCCTGACCCACCGCAACGACGCCGTGTACCCGGCCACGCTGGTGGGCCCGCCGCCCATGGAGGACTGCTTCATCGGCAAGGCCACCGAGCGCCTGTTCCTGCCGCTGATCAAGAAGCAGCTGCCCGAGATCGTGGACATGAACCTGCCGCTGGAGGGCGTGTTCCACAACCTCTGCTTCGTCTCCATCGACAAGCGCTATCCCGGCCAGGCGCGCAAGGTCATGTACGCCCTGTGGGGCATGGGCCAGATGATGTTCACCAAGATCATCGTGGTGGTGGACAAGAACATCAACGTCCAGAACGTCTCCGAGGTGCTCTGGCGCATCGGCAACAACGTCGACCCCCGGCGCGACGTCTGCATCCTCGAAGGCCCGCTCGACGCCCTGGACCACGCCTCGCCCCTGGCCTTCTATGGCGGCAAGATGGGCATCGACGCCACCCGGAAGGGGCCGGAGGACGGCCACTACCGCGAGTGGCCCCACTCCCTGCGCATGGATGATGGGATCAAGGCAAAGATCGACGCCCTCTGGGGCCAGCTCGGGATTTGAGGCGGAGCCGCCGTTCATCCCGAACGCCGGCCGTGTTGGGGGAAGCCGGAGCGAGAAGCTTCCCACGCTGACGAGCCAGCATTTTGAGAACAAAGCGGCCAGAAAGACGACGGCGCGCGGAAGGGAACAATTGACGCGCGCCGCGCCGCCGCGTATTTTCAAAATGACCGCTCGACACGCATCTCAGCCCGTCCCGCTGGACAGCAGACCATGGTGAAGGAACAGCCCCCGACCTTGATCGCCCTGGCGGCCAGCGCCGCAGGCCTGGACGCGTCCCTGTCGCGGCGGGGCTTTCTCCTGTTCTCGGCCTGCGCCGTGTCCAGCCTCGCCGCCCTGGGCCTTTGCGAGGCGTTCGGGGCCAGCCCGCCGGTGGTGATCCTGGACAACGCCACGGGCTTGATTCTGGCCGATCCCTCGCGGTGCGTGGGCTGCCAGCGTTGCGAGCTGGCCTGCTCCGAATTCAACGACAACCGCTCCCAGCCCTCGCTTGCGCGCATCAAGATCGCCCGCGCCCTGAACTACGGGCTGGACGGTCCTACCGGCGGCTCCCGCATGCAGGGACTCTGGGGCGACGGTCTGGTGGTCCAGGGCGTGTGCCGGCAATGCCCGCATCCCGTGCCCTGCGCCACGGCCTGCCCCGAGAACGCCATCGTGCCCGATCCGAAGACCGGGGCCCGGATGGTGGACGCCAAAAGATGCGTGGGCTGCCGCCTGTGCCAGCGGGCCTGCCCCTGGGGCATGATGACCTTCGACGAGGACCGCCAGAAGGCCTCCAAGTGCTTCCTCTGCAACGGCAAGCCCAAATGCGTGGAGGCCTGCCCGGCCGGAGCGCTGCGCTTCGTGCCCTGGCGCGACATCACCCGCGAGGGCCGGCCGACCGTCGCCCCGCTGTCCGTCATCCCTGCGGCCAAGGCCAAGGCCTGCGCCGACTGCCACACCCCCGCCGCCAAGAAGGGCGCGCGCCGTTAGGAGGCCCCGCATGCCCGCGACTCCGGGAGGCTTTGCCGGCAAGGTCCTGCGCGTGGACCTGTCCACCGGAAAGTTCAGCACCCAGGACACCTTCGAGCGCTACGGCGAGTTTCTGGGCGGCACGGGCCTGGGCTACCAGGTGCTGTGGGAGGAGGTGCCCGCGGGCGCCGGCCCCTTCGACGTCGCCAACAAGCTCGTCTTCGCCACGGGCGTTCTGGCGGGCACCAGCGTGCCCTGCAGCGGCCGCACCGCCATCACCACCATCTTTCCCTCCTGCTGGCCGAAGGCCCTGGTGGGCTCCGGCCACATGGGCGGCCAGTTCGCGGCCAAGCTCAAGTACGCGGGATACGACGCCATCATCGTGGAGGGCAGGGCCGAACGTCCGGTGTGGCTGTTCATCCGCGACGGCCATGTGGAGCTGCGCGACGCCTCCCGCCTGTGGGGCGGCGGCATCCGCCGCACCACCCTGGAGATCAGCCAGGAGATGGGCGCGGACTGCTGCGTGGCGGCCATCGGCCAGGCCGGAGAAAAGCTCGCGCCCATGGCCACCGTGGTCAACTCCATGTCCCACTCCGCGGGCGGGGTGGGCGGCGTCATGGGCGCCAAAAAACTCAAGGCCATCGGCGTCCAGGGCAGCGGCGGCCTGCGCATCGCCGGCGACAGGGAGCACTGGGAGCGGCTGGTCAAGTTCCACCTGTCCATCCTGGGGGCCAACAATCAGCACGTGGTGCCGGCCTTCCCCTCGCCCGAGTCCGAATACTACAATCCGGGCTCCCGCTGGGTGGGCGAGCCCGGCAAGCGCTGGGGCGCGGCCCAGCCCCCGGTGGAGATCACCGGCAGCATCCACGACATGAGCCGCATCTCCTACCGGACCAACAGCGCGGCTTATTTCCTGGGCGAGCAGGCCTGGAAGCACACGGTGCGCGGAAACGGCTGCACCTCCTGCCCCATCCGCTGCCACACCACCCTCAAGGTGCCGGCGATGGCCACAAAGTACGGCCTGAACGAAATCGCCCAGGGCACCTGCATCGCGCTCAATTTCGGCCGGTTCTTCTTCCCCGCCCTGCCCGGCGGGCCCAAGGGCCAGGCCGCCCTGGAAGCCTGCATGATCGGCATGAACATGGCCGACGACATGGGCATCTGGAGCAACTACGGGCAGATCCAGCGCGACTTCATCAAACTCGCCAATGAAGGGGTGTTTCAGGCCAAGCTCGGCTCGGCCGAGTACGCCTCGGTCCCCTGGGACAAATGGCGCGCGGGCGATCCCGCCTTCCTGCTGGACCTCATCCCGCGCATCGGCGAACGCCGGGGCGAGCTGGGAAACGTGCTGAGCCAGGGCTCCGCCGGTCCCTTCGACCACTGGGGCATCCCGGAATCCTCCTGGGAGGCGGACCACGCCACCACCTACTGGAAAATGGGCCACCCCAAGCACCACGCCAACGAGGACGACGGCCAGTGCGGGGTCATCATCAACACCCAGTACAACCGCGACGCCCAGTGCCACTCGCACACCAACTTCGTGCGCAACGGCCTGCCCCTGCACGAGCAGAAGCGTCTGGCCGGGGAGCTTTGGGGCTCGCCGGACTCCGTGGACGCCCCGGGCCACTATACCCGCATGAATCCGTACAAGGCCCAGCGCGCCAAATGGGCGATCATCCGCAAGGAGCTGCACGACTGCCTGGGCCTGTGCAACTGGATGGGCCCGTGGGTGGCCTCGCCGCTCAAGGAGCGCGGCTACCGGGGCGACAACAGCCTGGAGTCCCGCTTCTACAGTTTGGCCACGGGCCGCCAGCTTGACCGGGAGATGCTCGATCTGGCCGGCGAACGCGTGTTCACCCTGCACCGCGCCCTGACCATCCGCGACATGGCGACCGTCGACATGCGCGGCGCCCATGACCGCGTGCCCCGCTGGGTCTACGAGGATCCGCAGGGCGCGCAGCCCTTCAGCCAGGGCACCATCCGCATGGATCGCGAGGACATCGGCCTAGCCATGGACATGTTCTACGAAATCATGCGCTGGGACAAGGCGACCGGAGCGCCCACGCGCGCCGCCTACGCCCGGCTGAACCTCGACGCCGTGGGCAAGGCCCTGGCCGACAAGGGCCTTGCGCCCGAGAGCGGGAAATGAACCCCGGGGACACGGCCCGGCTGGCCGACGCCGCGGGCGCGGCCGTGCGCGCCGCCAGCGGCGAGCTGCGCCTGGTGGACTGCGAGGCGGTGCTGGAGGCGCTGGCTTCCGGGGGCCAGTTCGGCGAGTCGGAGCCGGCGGCCCGCGAGGCGGCCCGCGCCCTGCTGCCGGGACTGCTGGCGGCGCATCCGGCCCTGGCCGCCCTGGAGAGCCGCACCGGCCGCACCCTGTACTACGCCCCGGATCTGCTGAGCCGCACCTACGCCCGCATCCTGGACAGAAAGGGCTCGCCGCTGCTGCTCATGGCCGAGGAAATCCGGCTCAACTCGCGCGACTACCCCCGCCCGGTGCCGGTGGAGCTTTTCCAGGCCCCGCCCTTCGGCCTCGCGTCCGAGGACATCGCCCGCGCCCTGGCGGCAATGGCCGCAGACCCCGAGTACCGGGACATCAGCTCCGCCACGACCGCAACCGGCGCGGTGTACCTCTTCTCCACCCGGCACCTGGAGCGCGGCTACGCCGTCTTCCTGGCCCAGCGGGCCGAATCCGCGGACATGAACCCCTAGCGGGCCGGGGCGATCCGCATGCTTCAGCGCCCAGGGCCCGCCAGCCGCCATGGAATCGGGAGGGCGCCGGTGACGCAACGGATCTTGACGCGGCGCGGCCGCTTCCTGCCGATCCTGGCCCTGCTGGCCGCCCTGTGCCTCGTGCTGACCGCCTGCGGCGGCGACGAGAAGAAGGCGGAGCGCAAGCAGCCGACCGCAGTCGAGGCGCCGCGCGGCAACACCCGCGAAGAGTCCTTCCTGGACGCCAAGCGGGCCCTGGAGCGCGCCGTATACCACGACCACCGCATCACCCTGTACTGCCGCGCGCCCTTCGACGCCAAAAACAACGTGCAGACGCCGCCGGGATTCACGACGCCCAAGCACAAGGCCCGGGCCGGACGCGTCGAATGGGAGCACGTGGTGCCCGCCGAGAACTTCGGACGCGCCTTCGTGGAATGGCGCGAGGGGCACCCGGACTGCCGGGACAAGCGCGGGCCGTTCAAGGGCCGCAAGTGCGCCGAGCGGACCAGCCGGGAATACCGGCTCATGCAGGCGGACATGTACAACCTCTACCCGGCCATCGGCGCGGTCAACGCCATGCGCAGCAACGACAACTACGCCATGCTCCCGGACGCGCCGGCCAGCTTCGGAACCTGCGGGATGAAGATCGCCGGCGGCAAGGCCGAGCCGCCGGAGTACGCGCGCGGGACCATCGCCCGCTCCGCCAAGTACATGGCCTGGGCCTACCCGCGTTACCGGATGAGCGATCAGCAGGCCAAACTCATGGACGCCTGGGACGCCATGTACCCGGTGGACGAATGGGAGTGCGTCCGGGCCAGGCGCATCGAGGGCATCCAGGGCAACGAGAACCCGCTGGTGAAGGGCAAGTGCGAGGCGGCCGGGTTCTGGAACTAGCGGCGGCGCATTGCCAATCGCGCCAAGTTCTCTTACCTTGCAAGGGATCCGGGAGAGCAGTCCCGGTCAAAGGATGGCATGACAGTCAAACGCATCATTCTCGCCGTCACCGGCGCCAGCGGCCAGCCCTACGCCCTGGCCCTCGCCCGCGCGCTCGCGCTCGCCGAGGGCGTGGAGCTGCACCTGATCCTGTCCGACGCGGCCAAGAAGGTCATGGCCCTGGAGGCGGACTTCACGCCCGCGGACCTGGAGGCCCTCGCCGCCGCGTCCTACGGCGAGAAGGACATCGCCGCGCCGCCGGCCAGCGGCTCCTGGCGTCACGCGGGCATGGTCGTCTGCCCCTGCTCCATGGCCAGCCTGGCGGCCATCGCCCAGGGCCTGGGCAACAATCTGATCCACCGCGCGGCGGACGTGACCCTGAAGGAGGGGCGCAAGCTCATCCTCGTGACGCGCGAGACGCCGCTGAACCTCGTCCACATCAAGAACATGCTTGCGGCCAAGGAGGCCGGGGCGGACATCGTGCCGGCCTCGCCGGGCTTCTACCACAAGCCCAAGACCATCGACGACTTGGTGAACCACCTGGCCGGGCGCGTGCTCGACCAGCTGGATCTGGAACATGCGCTGTTCAGGCGCTGGGGAGAATAGCGGAACCGGAGGACACGGACATGAAGCTCACCTGGTTCGGGCATTCCAATTTCAAGCTGGAGGACGGCGGGGTCAGCGTGCTCATCGACCCCTTCTTCGCGGGCAATCCCACGGCCCCGTGCGGCTGGGAGGCGGCCGGCAAGGTCGACGCCGTGCTCGTGACCCATGACCACGGCGACCACCTGGGCCAGGCCGCGGACATCTGCAAGGCCACCGGGGCCAAGCTCGTGTGCATCTTCGAGCTGGCCGGGCCGATGCAGGCCCAGGGCGTTCCCGCCGGGCAGATCCTGGGCATGAACCTGGGCGGCACGGTCGAGGCGGCGGGCGTCCGCGTGAAGATGGTCCAGGCCTTCCATTCGGCCGAGGCCGGCGCGCCCGCGGGCTACATCCTGACCTTCCCGGGCGGCTTCTGCGCCTATCACTCCGGCGATACGGCGCTGTTCTCGGACATGAAGCTGTTCCGCCGCTTCTTCGACATCGACCTGGCCCTGCTGCCCATCGGCGGCTGGTTCACCATGGACGCCGTCGAGGCGGCGGTGGCCTGCTCGTTTTTGTGCTGCCGCAACGTCGCGCCCATGCACTGGGGCACCTTCCCCATCCTGGCGCAGAACACCGACGCCTTCGCCGCGGCGCTCAAGGAGCACGCGCCGACCACGACCATGGTCCGGCTCACGCCCGGCGTGACGGCGGACGTGATCTAGGGCCGCCGCGAGGCCCCCAGCTTCGCCAGATTGCGGCGGGCCAGATCGAACCGCGGGTCGGCCTTGAGCGCCAGCCCGTAAAGCTCCCGCGCCAGCTCGCGGTCGCCCGTGTCGCGGGCGAGATTGCCCCAGTCGTTGTAGGCCCGCGGCCGGCGCGGGTCCTCCCGGATGGCCAGGGCGTAATAGTGCGGGGCTTCGGCCCCGCAGCCCATCAGGGTCAGGCACAGGGCCACGGAGCAGCTGGTCTCGTAGAGCTTGGCTCCGTGCCGTTGCTCCGCCTCAACCCCCTTGAGGAGCGGCGGCAGGGCTTCGGCGTAGCGGTTCTGCGAGATCCGCAGCATCCCCAGGTTGTACAGGGCCGGCCCGTAGTCCGGGTAGATGTCCAGCACCCCGAGGAAGGCCACCTCCGCGGCCTGCTTGTCCCCGGCCTGGCCCTTGAGGATGCCGTAGTTGTTCAGCAGCAGGTAGTTGCCCCGCGTGACGCGCAGGGCCTGCTCGGCGATGCTGAAGGGCGTCCTCCAGGTGGCCAGCTGGCGCTGCTGGACCGGAATGAGGGCGGCCAGGGGCAGAACCGCCAACGCCGCCGAGGCGGCCAGACGCGGCCAGCCCTCCCGCGCGCGGCCGGCCAGCTCCCCGGCCAGGCAGCCCAGGGCCAAGTACAGTCCCAGGAAGGGCACGTAGGACCAGCGGTCGGCGTATTCCACGTGCAGCCCCACCCGCGGCGGCATGATCACCGGGGTGAGCGCGGCCAGAAACCACAGCCAGCCCACGAGAAGATACGGCCGCGCGCGCCGCTGCCACAGGAACAGTCCCGTGAGCGCGGTGAGCAGCAGGCCGGACAGGATCACCTGCGCCGCCGGCACGGATTCCGGGAAGGGATAGATGGTGGCCTGGTCGTGGGGCCAGATCAGCAGGCCGAGATACTTGGCGTAGGAGACCACGGCGTTGGCCAGCTTGAGGCCCGGTCCGGGGTCGAGGCGATCCAGGATTCCGGCGAAGTGGCTGTGCAGGGTCATGAACGTGGCGAAAACCCCGAGCGCCAGCAGCAGCGCCTTTTCCCGCAGGCGTTGCACGAACAGCCGCGGCTCCGGCAGGGCCCGGCCAGCCCCGTTCAGCGCGCCCAGCCGCCCCAGCGGCCACCAGTCCAGCAGCAGCAGCAGCCCGGCCAGGGTCACGAACATGGGCTTGGCCATGAGGCAGAGCAGGAACATGACGTGGAACAGGGCGTTGCGGCCGTGCGTCGGCCGGCGCGTCCATCCTATATAAAGATGAATGGCGCACAGGCCCAGGAAGGTGGAAAGCACGTCCTTGCGCGCGGTGATCCAGGCCACGGCCTCGACATGGGCCGGGTGCGCGGCCAGGAGCCCGGCCGCGAGGAACGCCGCCAGCCGGCTGCCGGAAAGCCGCAGGACGAGGCAGAAGAACAGGACCACGTTGGCGCAGTGCCACAACGCGTTCACGACATGGAAGCCGCCGGCCCAGAATCCGAAGAGCCGCGCGTCGAGCATCAGCGAAAGCAGCGTGACCGGGCTCCAGTACAGGCCGGGCGTCGGGGTGAACACGGCCTTGAGGTTGGCCCAGGTGAATCCGGCGAGGATCTGCCGGTTTTCCGTGACGTAGAAGTTGTCGTCCAGGATGCTGAAGTCGAAGCGGACGACGCCCTGATACAGGGCCAGGGCCAGGGCCGCGGCGGCCAGACACAGGACCGGGGTCCAGCGGGCGGGCGGGGTGGAGACGGACGGTGTAAAGCCGGGGGTAGCGTCGATCATCACGGCTTCAATGCCGGGACCGGGGGCAGCGCGTCAAGGGCCGCGCGCAGTTTTGCCGCGCGCCGCGGTCCCAGGCCGGGCAGCGCCGCCAGTACGGCCACGTCCGCCGCGCGGATGGCCGCCATGTCGCCGAAGTGGTCGAACAGCAGGCGCGCGGTCTTGCGCCCGACGCCCGGCAGGGAGTCCAGGCCGCCGGTGAGCGAAAGCCGCCGCGCCGCCGCCCGCCCCCGCCCGATGACGTAGCGGTGGGCCTCGTCGCGCACGCGCTGAAGGAACAGCAGGCCCGCACTGCCGGGCTTGAGCGCCGCCGGATTCTTGCGGCCGGGCAGGAAGATGCGGTCCTCCAGCTCGCCGGCGCGGCGCGAGGGCCCCTTGGCGATGGAGGCGCAGGGAAACGCCGCCCCGGCCTGCGCCAGGGCCTCGGACACCGCGGCGAGCTGGCCACGGCCGCCGTCGATGAGCAGCAGATCCGGCCAGGGCGGCCCGGCCTTGGCCCGGCGCGCGGCCCACTGCGCCAGCGCGGCGTAGTCGTCGCCCGTGCCCTCGACAGCGGGCAGCGCATAGGTGCGGTACCCGGCCTTGAGCGGCGCGCCCGCCTCGAAGACCACCAGCCCGGCGCGCACGCCCCGTCCGGCCAAGTGCGAGATGTCCACGCACTCGATGCGCTGGGGCGGCTGCTCCAGGCTCAGGCCGCGCGCCAGCTCCTCGGCCGCGTCCGGCCCGGCGTCCGCAGGCTCCGCCCTGGCGGCCAGGTTCAGGGCCATGTCCATGAGCCGGCGTTCGTCCGGTCCGCGCGGCGCGGCCAGGCGCACCGGGCCGCCACGTCGTTCGGCCAAAACCTCGGCCAGGGCCTCGCCCGCGGGCGGATGCGACACGCTGATCCGGCCGGGAATGTAGCGCTCGGCGGAATAATACTGCGCCAGGAAGCTCTCCAGGGTTTCAGCTGCATCCTCCAGGCGCAGGCCGGGCCAGTGGACGAGCTTCTGCTCCAGCAGCCGGCCGCCGCGCACGAAGAGCATGCCCAGGCCCAGGCCGGCCTCGGCCTCGGCCACGGCCAGCACGTCGCGGTCTAAGGCGTCCTGGAGCACCGAGGCCTGTCCCTCGACGGTCTGCTCGATGGCCCGGATCTGATCGCGCAGGACGGCGGCGCGCTCGAAGCGCAGCTCCTCCGAGGCCTGGGCCATCTGCTGCTTCAGGTCGCGCACCAGCGTCCGCGACTTGCCCGTGAGGAACTGCTCCACCTGGACCACGAGTTCATGATACTGCGTCCGGTCCACGGGCAGCACGCAGGGCGCGAGGCACTGGCCCATCTGGTGGTACAGGCAGGGGCGCACCCGATTTTTGAACATGCGGTCCGCGCACTTGCGCAGGGGAAAGATGAGACCCACCAGCTTCAGCGTGCCCCGCGCGGCCGAGGCCGAGGAAAAGGGCCCGAAATAGGCCGAGCCGTCTCGCGTCACCGTGCGGGTGATGGTCAGCCGCGGGTAGTCCGCGCGCCGGTCCAGGCGGAAGAGCAGGTAGCGTTTATCATCGCGCAGGAGAATATTGTAGCGTGGCCGGTGCTTCTTGATCAGGCTCTCCTCCAGGAGCAGGGCCTCCTTTTCGGTGGAGACGAGGAGCACGTCGATGCGCGCGATGCGCCGCACCAGGGCCACGGTCTTGGGCGAATGGTCCGCGCCGGAGCGAAAATAGGAGGAGAGGCGCCGGCGCAGGCTGATGGCCTTGCCGACGTAGATGATGCGCCCGGATTCCTCTTTCATAAGATAAACGCCGGGGCTATCGGGGTAGTTCGCTGCGATGAATTCCATTCTCTCCTGCTCCGGGACGCTGGAGGATGCCTGGGGATGCTTGTTATACCAAGGTTTCCGCTCCGGAAAGGCAAAAATTTGCACGGTAAAAAAATTTTAACTTTCCGCCATTTTTTAGCCTCCAAACCCTTGCCATTCCGCTCGCGAAAGACTAAGAATGCATCCGTACAGTGGCAATGGCTCGTGGTGTTCACCTCAAGCAAAGGAAGGAACAATGAACAAGAAATTTGCACTGCTTCTCGCCCTCCTGGCCTCCCTGGCCATCGGCGCCGGCAGCGCTGCCGCGGCTGACATCAAAGCCACCGGCACCTGGTCGATCGACGCCTACATGGGTCAGAACTGGGACTTCAACAAGCAGACCGAGGACAAGACCTTCGAGGTTGAACAGCGGATGCGTACCGCTCTGCAGTTCATCGCCAACGAGAACCTGAAGGCGGTCCTGGAGACCCAGATCGGCACCAACAATTGGGGCAATGGCCTCTACAGCATCGGTGCCGGCCGCTCCGCCTCCACCGCCAACCCCAATAACACTGGCGCCAACCAGGCCGGTTACGGCAACATCATGCTCCGCAAGGGCTATGTTGACTTCAACTGGCCCGGCACGAAGTTCAACTTCAAGGTCGGCTTCCAGCCGATCAGCCTGCCCGCGGCCATGGGTGGCGGCAGCGCCATCCTGGACGACCAGCTGGCCGCCGCCGTGGCGACCATCCCGGTCAACGACATGCTGACCTTCGTCACCGGCTACGGCCGCCTGATGGAGTCCCAGACCTTCGGTTCCGGCACCTCGGTTTCCGGTCACGGCACTGCCGCTGACGCCGCGCTGCTGATCGCCGACGTCAAGGCCGGCGGCTTCCAGGTGACCCCGTTCTTCATGTACGCCAACGCCGGCCGCGACGTTGCCGGTACCGGCGGCACCAGCCTCGTCGCCTCCTCCGGCTTCGCCGGCCCGAACTCCTCCCTGAAGGAAGGCACCCGCGCTTACTGGGGCGGCGTTGCGTTCAACATGACCGCTCTTGATCCCTTCAAGGTCATGGCCGACTTCAACTACGGCAAGGCCACCTACAACAACCAGTCCGCCGGCAACGGCGCCGACGGCGGCCGTTCCGGCTACCTGTTCGACATCGGCGTCGACTACACCGGTCTGTCCATGGTGACCCCCGAGCTGTTCTTCGTCTACACCTCCGGTGAGGACGGCAACAGCACCAAGGGCAGCGGCAAGTCCGAGCGTATGCCCATCGTCGCCACCCCGCAGAACTTCGCCTTCGGTTCCTTCTGGATGCAGGGCGGTGACTCCATCAACGCCAGCATGAACTCCAGCAACACCACCATGGGCTTCTGGGCCCTGGGCCTGTCCTTCAAGGACATCAAGCTCATCGACAAGCTGTCCCACACCGTGCACTTCATCTACTTCCAGGGCACCAACGACGAGGATTACCTGAAGGAGACCAGCGGTTCCGTGCGCGGCGCCGCCTACGGTCAGTTCCTCACCAAGAAGGACTCCCTGTTTGAAGTGGACGTGAACAGCAAGTACCAGGTGTATGACCAGCTGGCCCTCATGCTCGAACTCGGCTACATCAACGCCAACTTCGACAAGGACGTGTGGTACAACGCTCGCGTTGCCACCGGCCTGGCCGGCACCCGCAGCGACCTGAGCAAGGACGCCTACAAGGCCGCTCTGATCCTGCAGTACAGCTTCTAGTCTCCCAATCACGAGCCTAAGCCACGGGGCCGGCGCGAAAGCGCCGGCCCCTTTTGTTTGTGCGCGTTCTCCTACGCGGTTCGATATCCGACGGACGCGCAGGATTAAAAAATTATGACGGTAAAATTTTTTTGACCAGAGTCAAAAATGTTCTTGCCTTCCCACCTTCCGGCTGCTAAAAATGCCCCTAAAGAATGGCGTTTGGTGTGTTCTGCAACCGCAAAAGAGGGAAGGAAACATGAAAAAGCTGAGCATTCTGGGTGTCGTTGCCCTGCTCCTGCTGGGCCTCAGCGCAACAGCCATGTCCGCGGACCTGAAGGTCTACGGCAAGTGGATGATTGACGCTACCTGGCGCGAGAACAACGACTTCCTCGGCGGTCCCACCGGCGAGGATAAAGAGTTCGACGTGCAGCAGCGCATCGACACCGGCTTCCAGTTCATCGCCAACGAAAACCTCAAAGCGGTCCTGGAGCTTCGTGCCGGCACCGCGGCTTGGGGCAACAACATGTTCAGCATCGGTGCCGGCCGTTCCGCCTCCACCTCCGCCCCCAATAACGCTGGTGCCAACCAGGCCGGCTACGGCAACCTCATGCTGCGCAAGGGCTATCTTGACTTCAACTGGCCCGGCTCCAAGGTCAACTTCAAGGTTGGCTACCAGCCTGTTGGTCTGCCCGCGGCCTTCGGCGGCGGCAGCGCCATCTTCGAAGATTTTGTCGCCGGCGCAGTGGTGAGCACTCCGATCACCGACAACATCAAGGTCACCGCCGGCTACGCTCGCCCGTTCGAGTCGCAGACCTTCGGTTCCGCCACGAGCGTTTCCGGCTCTGGCACCGCGGCTGACCTGGCCCTTCTGGCCGTGCCCATCGACTTCAAGGGCTTCAACATCACCCCCTTCGGCGCTTACATGAACGCCGGCAAGGACAGCCGCGCCGCCAACAGCGGTGTGACCAGCCTCGCCGGTTTCTATTCGCCGAACGCCACCGCCTCCGCTGGCGTGCGCGCCTACTGGGCTGGCGTCGCCTTCACCATGACCGCTCTTGAGCCCTTCAAGGTCATGGCCGACTTCAACTACGGTTCCGCCACCTGGAACAACAACGCCGCTGCCGGTTCCGACGGCGGCCGTTCCGGCTACCTGTTCGACATCGCCATCGACTACACCGGCCTCAAGTTCATGACCCCCGAGCTGTTCTTCGTGTACACCTCGGGTGAAGATGGAAACAGCTCGAAGGGCAGCGGCAAGTCCGAGCGTATGCCCATCGTCGCCACTCCTATGAACTGGTCGCCCGGCGGCTTCTTCTTCGGTGACCGCGAGTTCCAGTACGGCTTCGGCGCGCAGACCGGTTACACCGACCGCGAGCTGGGCTTCTGGACCGTCGGCCTGGCCCTGAAGGACATCTCCTTCATCGACAAGCTGTCTCACCGCATCAACATCATCTACGTCAAGGGCACCAACGATCCTGACTTCCTGAAGCAGACCGGGACCAACAGCCCGAACAACACCAACAACTACGGCGCCTTCCTGACGGACAAGGACTCCCTGTGGGAGTTCGACCTGAACACCAAGTACAAGATCTATGACCAGTTGAGCGTGTGCCTGAACCTCGGCTACATCAACGCCGACTTCGACAAGGACGCCTGGGGCAACTCTTCGCTGGCCCAGCGCAACCTGTATCGTGCTTACGGCAGCAAGGACGCCTACCGCGCGGCTCTTGGCCTGACGTACGCTTTCTAGGCCTTAACGCAGTAGCAGCCAAACGCCAGGGGCCGGAGCAATCCGGCCCCTTCTTTTTTCCTTGAGGCAGCGGCTCGACCATGCAGAAGTCAAAACCTGTTCGGCAGTGCCGATGCTGCTCCGCCCAACGCTGCATCCGCGCAGTCCGCACCTCGCGGTCCTCGACTTTTGTCCGGCCTTCCGCTAGCATTCTTTCCCACGCGCGCATGACGCGCCAACACATTCCCGATTTCGAGGTTCCCCATGCCCTGCCGTCTCATCCGCGTTCCCGCCGAGATGAACGCGGCCGCCCTGCTTGACTGGCTCAGGCGGCGCAAGAATCCCGGCAACGACATCACCGCCCGGGTCCAGGCCATCCTGGACGAAGTGCGCGCCAAGGGCGACACCGCGGTGCGCAACTACACCCGCACTTTCGACTCCCCGGATCTTCCGGCCGAATTTCGCGTGAAGGTCAGCGACATCCGCCGTTCGCTCAAGGACATCCCGGACGCCGATGTGGACATCCTGCGCGAAGCCATCGAACGCGTCCGCGACTTCCATCAGCGACAGGCCGAGCAGTCCTGGATCACCACCGAGGCCGACGGGACGGTCCTGGGACAGCTTGTGCGCCCGGTGGAACGCGTGGGCCTGTACGTGCCCGGCGGCCAGGGCGGCGCGACGCCGCTCATCTCCAGCCTGATCATGAACGCCGTGCCCGCGCAGGTGGCCGGCGTGAAGAGCATCGCCGTGGTCTCGCCGCCGCGGCGCGACGCCACGCTGAACCCGTACATCCTGGCCACGGCCGCGCTCCTCGGCATCACGGAAGTCCACCGCTGCGGCAGCGCCTGGGCCATCGCGGCTCTGGCCTACGGTACGCGGAGCATTCGCGCCTGCGACGTCATCGCCGGGCCGGGCAACATCTTCGTGGCCACGGCCAAGTCCATCCTCGTGGGCCAGGTCGGCATCGACATGATCGCCGGGCCCAGTGAAATCACCATCCTGGCCGACGCCACGGCCAATCCGGAGCAGCTCGCCGCGGACATGCTCTCCCAGGCCGAGCACGATCCCCTGGCCGCGGCCCTGTGCATCACCCCGGACGCCCAGCTGGCCACCAAAATCAAGGTCGCGCTGGCCCTGCAGCTGGCCGGGCTGCCCCGCCACGAGCTGGCGGCCAAGGCCCTGGCCGACTGGGGCGGCGTGTTCATCACCGAGAGTCTGGAGGCCGGGCTGAACCTGGTCAACCGCATCGCTCCGGAGCACCTGGAGCTGGCCGTGGCCGAACCCTTCGGCCTGCTGGGCAAGATTCGCAACGCCGGGGCCGTGTTCCTGGGCCACAATTCGCCCGAGCCCGTGGGCGACTATTTCGCCGGCCCCAACCATGTGCTGCCCACCCTGGGCACGGCGCGCTTCTCATCCGCGCTGTCGGTGCAGAGCTTCTGCAAGAAGACCAGCGTCATCGCCACCCCGGCGACATTCCTGGCCGAGCACGGGTCGAAGATCGCCCGTCTGGCCCGTCTGGAAGGATTGGAGGCCCACGCCAGAAGCGTGGAATGCCGCCTGAAATAACCGCAAAAACGGAGCACAGCCATGCAATGCGTCAGCACCACGCACCTGAGCGAATTCCCCCTGCTTTCCCGCGGCAAGGTCCGCGACATATACGAGGCCGGGCCGGACAGCCTGCTCATCGTCACCACCGACCGCATCTCGGCCTTTGACGTGATCATGGACGACCCCATCCCGCACAAGGGCGTGGTGCTGAACCAGATCACCCTATTCTGGATGGATAAATTCAAAAACCTCGTGGCCAATCACCTGCTGGCCACGGACGTGCGCGACTTCCCGGCCGTCCTGAAGCCCCACGCCGACATGCTGGAGGGCCGCGCCGTGCTCGTCCGCCGGGCCAAGCCCCTGCCCATCGAGTGCATCGTGCGCGGCTACATCACCGGCTCCGGCTGGAAGGACTACCTCAAGAGCGGCAGCGTCTGCGGCCACAAGCTGCCCGAGGGCCTGCGCGAGAGCGACAAGCTGGCCACGCCGCTGTTCACGCCCTCCACCAAGGCCGAACTGGGCAACCATGACGAGAACATCCCGGTGGAAGAGGCCATGCGCATCACCGGCGCGGACAAGGCCGGCCGGGCCCAGGAGCTGGCGCTCGGCATCTACACCGCCGCCCGCGACTACGCCGGCGGGCGCGGCATCATCATCGCCGACACCAAGTTCGAGTTCGGCACGGTCCAGGACGGCGGGGCCGAAAAGCTCATCCTCATCGACGAGGTGCTGACCCCGGACTCCTCGCGCTTCTGGCCCATGAGCGACTACGCCCCCGGCCGCGGCCAGCAGAGCTTCGACAAGCAGTTCCTGCGCGACTGGCTGGAGGCCGTGAAATTCAACAAGCGGCCGCCCGCGCCCAAAATCCCGCAGGAGATCATCGACCAGACCAGGGCCAAGTACCTGGAGGCCTTCCGCCTGCTCACGGGGCGCGACCTGGGAGTCTAGCATGGACGCCTTCTGGGTGCTCATCGCCATCGTGGCGGTCTGGTTCCTCGTGGGGCGGCTGGTTCCGCCCGGCATGGGCCTGGGCTGAGGCCCGGCCAAATCGTGCGGCTGGACGCCGCCGGAAGCCAAGAAGGACAAGAAGGATGCCCAATAGGGAACCCTGCGTCCCGGCCGAAGACTGCGCCCGGCTGACCGCCTTTCTCGAGGGCGTCTGCGCGCGGCCCAAGCCCTTCGGGCGGCGGACCACGCGGGAACTGTGGACCGACGAGCACACGTCGCGGAAGATGCTGGAATCGCACCTGAACGCCACCGGCGACGGGGCCTCGCGTTCGGCGGCGTTCATCGCCCGCTCGACGGACTGGATCGCCAAGCGCTTCAACGTCGGTCCCGGGTTCCGCATCGCGGACTTCGGCTGTGGGCCGGGGCTGTACACGACGCCCCTGGCCCGCAAGGGCTGCCGCGTCACCGGCATCGACTTTTCGGAACGCTCCCTGGACCACGCCCGCGGCATGGCCAGCGCCGAGGGCCTGACCATCGCCTATGCCAACCGGGACTACCTCGGCTTCGACACCGCGGAACGCTTCGATCTGATCCTGCTCATCACCTGCGACTACTGCGCCCTGAGCCCGGACGATCGCGCGGCGCTGCTCCGAAAGTTCGCCGCGCTCCTGGCGGATGGCGGCCACGTCCTGTTCGACGTCTACTCCCTGAACGCCCTGGCGCGGCGCAGCGAGGCGACGGACTTCAGTCCCGACCTGCTGGACGGCTTCTGGACGGCGGAGCGATCGTTCGGTTTCCGGAGTTCCTTCGTTTACGCGCCGGAACGGCTGGCCCTGGACAAATACACCATCGTCGAGGCCGGCCGCATCCGTAAAATCTTCAACTGGTTCCAGCACTTCAGCCCGGAATCCCTGGCGGAGGAGCTGGCCGGGGCCGGCTTGGCCGTGGAAACCCTCTACGGCGACGTGTCCGGCGCGCCCTTCGACCCGGCCGGAATGGAATTCGCCGTCGCCGCATGCCGGGCCTGAGCCGAAACCGCGGGAGGAAACACGCATGCTGACGACGATCCTGCTGCTGCTGGCGGTCATCGCGGCGGGCTACATCGCCTTCCGGGTGGTGCCCCCGCACATCCGCATCCAAGGCTGAGCGGCCTGCCCGCCGGAAGCCCGTGAGGCTTCCGAAAAGCGCGATGCGTCCCACAAGTCTTGACAGCGGCGGCTCAAGGACGTAAGAGCACCCCTCTACCTTGCTCTTCCCTGTGGGAAGGGCCATAGACCGAAAGGAGACCCGCATGCAGAACCGTTACGAGACTCTTGTGCTCATGAGTCCGGAAATTGCCGAGGAGAACCGCAAGGAGATCGTCGCCAACTTCTCCGGCATCATCGAGCGCAACGGGGGCGCCGTCGCCCTCGTGGACGACTGGGGCATCCGCACCTTGGCCTACCCCGTGCGCAAACAGACCCGCGGACACTATGTGCGCTTCGAGTACTCCGGCCCCGGCCCGGTGGTGGCCGAGCTTGAGCGCAACATCCGCATCACCGACGGGCTGTTCAAGTTCGTCACCGTGCGCCTGGACGAGAAACAGCCCCAGCCCGAAGCGGCCAAGACCGAGGAGGCGTAAGAGATGGCGTTCCGCAAGAAGTTCACCCCGAAGCGGAAGTTCTGCCGCTTCTGCGCCGACAAGAATCTGCCGCTTGACTACAAGCGTCCGGACATCCTGCGCGACTATGTGACCGAGCGGGGCAAGATCATCGCCCGCCGCATCACCGGCACCTGCGCCAAACACCAGCGCCAGCTCACCACCGAGATCAAGCGCGCCCGGCAGATGGCCCTGCTGTTCTACACCACCGTGCATAGCACGGAAGTCAAGAAGAAGACCGTCTAGGAGGGCATGACCATGAAACTCATCTTGCGCGCCGACGTTGAATCCCTGGGGCGCCTGGGGGACATCGTCGCGGTCAAGCCCGGTTTTGGGCGCAACTACCTGATCCCCCAGGGCCTTGGCATGCTCGCCACCGAGGCCAACCAGAAGCAGTTTGAGCTGGAGCGCAAAAAGCTGGCCGCCAAGGCCGACGCCCTGCGCTCCGGAGCCACCGACTTCGCCGCCAAGATCGCCGCCGCCGAGGTGGTCATCGAGGTGCGCGTGGGCGAGGGCGACAAGCTCTACGGCTCCGTCACCCCGCAGAACATCGCCGACGCCCTGGCCGCCCAGGGCATCGAGGTCGATCGCCGGAAGATCGAGCTGCCCGAGGCCATCCGCGCCCTGGGCGACTACGAGGTGATGATCCGCCTGCACCCGGACGTGCATGGCACCCTGAAGCTGCGCGTGGTCAAGCATGGCCAGCCGGAAAAAGAGCCCGAACAGCAGCCCGAGCAGTAGCGCGGGCGACGCACGAGACGACGGCGCGGAGGCCCTGGAACGGGCCTCCGCCGCCTTATCGCGCAACATCCCCCCCCAGAACCTGGAAGCCGAACAGGCGGTTCTTGGGGGGGTTTTTCTCCGCAATACCCTTTTCCACTCCCTGGTCGACATCGTCCGGCCGGACGACTTCTATTCCCCGGCCCACAAGCTGATCTTCCGCGCGTTCGAGGAACTCTACGCCAAGAACGCGCCCATCGACCTGATCACCGTCACCGAGCACCTGGCCCAGACGCAGCTGCTGGACGCCGTTGGCGGCCCGGTCTATCTGGCCGAGCTGGCCTCCTCCCCCGTGAGCGCGGCCAACGCCCTGCACCATGCCGGCATCGTCCGCGCCAAGTCCATCTCCCGCAAGCTCATCGAGGCCGCCAGCAACATCATCGGTAGCTGCTACGAGTCGCAGGACGTGGAGGCGCTGCTGGACCAGAGCGAACAGGCCATCTTTCAGGTCTCGGACGTGCGCAGCACCACCACCGTGCGCACCGGCAAGGAGTTGGTCGACCGCGTGTTCAAGGAGCTGGAGAAGCGCGTCGGCCGCCAGGCTTTGGTCACGGGCATCACCACCGGCTACGAGAAGCTTGATGAAATGACCGCCGGACTTCAGGATTCGGACCTGATCATCGTTGCGGCCCGCCCGAGCATGGGCAAGACCGCCTTCGCCCTCAACCTCGCGCTCAACGCCGCGACCAAGGGCGAAACCGCCGTGCCCACGGCCATCTTTTCGCTGGAGATGTCCATGGACCAGATCATGATGCGCCTGCTCTGCTGCCAGGGGCGTGTGGATCTGGTGAACCTGCGCCGCGGCAGCATCGACGACCAGGACTGGGCCAAGCTTTTCGACGCGGCCAACGTCATCTCCGGCGCGCCGATCTTCGTGGACGACACGCCGGCGCTCTCGACCATGGAGCTGCGCGCGCGCTGCCGCCGCCTCAAGGCCGAGCACAACCTCGGGCTCGTGGTGGTGGACTACCTCCAGCTCATGCGCGCCAGCCGCGACATCGACTCGCGCGAGCAGGAAATTTCCGACATCTCCCGCAATCTGAAGGCTCTCGCCAAAGAACTGAACATTCCGGTCATCGCCCTGTCGCAGCTCAACCGCAAGGTCGAGGAACGCGGCGACAAGCGGCCCATGCTCTCGGACCTGCGCGAATCCGGCGCAATCGAGCAGGACGCCGACGTGATCATGTTCATCTACCGCGACGAGGTCTACAACAAGAAGGAAGACAACCCCAAGGCCGGCATCGCCGAAATCATCATCGGCAAGCAGCGCAACGGCCCGGTGGGCGAGGTCGAGCTGTTCTTCAAAAAACAGTTCAGCCGGTTTGAAAATCTGAGCGCAATGGCGTATCCGTCCGAATACTACACGTCCAGCTAGACGCAATCCACGCCGCGAGGGGGAAGCATGTTCTACGAAGCCGCAGAGGGTCTGGCCCGCGAGTCCCTGGAAAAACTGCAGACCGAGCGCCTCAAGCGCACCGTCGCCACCTGTCTGCGTTCGCCGTTCTACAGCACGCGCCTGGGCAAGCTCGGCCTCACCCCGGACGACTTCAACTCCCCGGCGGACATCCGCAAGATTCCCTTCACCACCAAGCAAGACCTGCGCGACAACTACCCCTACGGCCTGATCTGCCAGCCCATGGACCACTTCGTGCGGCTGCACGCCTCCTCCGGCACCACGGGCGCGCCCACGGCCATCTTCTACACCCAGAACGATCTGGACTCCTGGGCCGGGCTGGTGGCCCGCTGCATGTACTCCGTGGGCCTGCGCCGCGGCGACGTGTTCCAGAACATGAGCGGCTACGGCCTGTTCACCGGCGGCCTGGGCATCCACTACGGCGCCGAGCGCCTGGGCCTGCTGACCGTTCCGGCCGGCGCGGGCAACTCCAAGCGCCAGCTCAAGCTCCTGCACGATTTCCACGTCACCGGCGTGCACATCATCCCCTCCTACGCCCTGCACTTCGCCAGCTTCCTCAAGCAGGAGGGCGTGGACCCGCGCAGCCTGGACTGGCGCATCGCGCTCATCGGCGCGGAGCCGCACACCGAGGAGGCCCGCCAGCGCATCCAGGAGCTTCTGGGCGTCAAGGCCTTCAACTCCTACGGCATGACCGAGATGAACGGCCCCGGCGTGGCCTTCGAGTGCGAGAAGCAGGCCGGCATGCACATCTGGGAGGACGCCTACATCGCCGAAATCATCAACCCCGAGACCGGCGAACCCGCCGCCGAGGGCGAGGTGGGCGAGCTGGTGATGACCACCCTCTGCCGCGAGGGCATGCCCATCCTGCGCTACCGCACCCGCGACCTCACGCGCATCATCCCCGGGCCCTGCGCCTGCGGCCGGACCCACCGCCGCATGGACCGCATCACCGGCCGCGCCGATGACATGTTCATCATCAAGGGCTGCAACATCTACCCCATGCAGATCGAGCAGGCCCTCATGTCCATGCCCGAGGTGGCGCAGAACTACCTCATCGAGCTCTTCAAGGAGGGCGAGATGGACCAGCTGCGCGTGAAGGTCGAGATCAAGGACGAGTTCTTCGTGGAGGACATGCGCGTGCTCACCGGCCTGCAGAAGCGGATCGCTTCCCGCCTGCGCGATGAGATCCTGGTCACGCCGCGCGTGGAGCTGGTGCAGCACGAGTCCATCCCCAAGAGCGAGGGCAAGGCCGTGCGGGTGGTGGACCTCCGCGCCAAGGAATAATGGCCCTGCTGGCCGGCCTGGGCCTGGGCCTCGTCCTGTTCTGCCTGCTCTGGCTCAATCTGGTGAGCCTGCCGGGGAACTGGATCATGCTGGCCGTGCTTTGCTTGGCGGCGTGGATCTGGCCCGAGGGCCGCATCACTTGGGGCTTCGTGGGGTTGATGGCCCTCGTGGCCATCCTGGGCGAACTCTTTGAATTCGCCGGCCAATTCGTTGGCGGAGCGCGCGGCGGGGCCAGCCGCGCCGGAAATTTCGGAGGGATTGCGGGCTCCATCGCCGGGGCGATTCTCGGCGCGCCCTTCGGCCTGGGGCTGGGCAGCCTGGCCGGGGCCCTGGCCGGGGCCTGGATCGGCTGCTTCGCCGTGGAGCGCCTGCGCCAGGAATCGCAGCAGCGCGCCATGCGGGCCGCCTGGGGCAGCTTCTGGGGCCGAACCCTCGGACTTGTCGGCAAATCCGCCGCCGGTGCGGCGATCATCGTCATGAGCGTCAGCAAAATCCTCAGCACGGCCGAATAGGCCACGGTTTCAAGGAGCCAGTCAATGTCCAACGCCTTCCCCGCCTACCGCGGCGCCATGCAGTACGTCTGTCTGGGCTGCGGCGCGGTCTTCGACATCAGCGAACTGCACTACACCTGTCCCAAGTGTTCCGGCGTCTTCCTGCTCAAGGATCGCGACTTCGACAGCCTCAAAAAGACCTCCGCAGCCGAATGGCGCGCCATTTTCGACGCCCGCGCGGCCACCAAGAATCCCGCCCTGCGCGGCGTCTTCCGGTTCTATGAACTCATGGCCCCGGTGCTGGAGGAGGAGGACATCCTCTACCTCGGCGAGGGCAACACCCCCATCGTGGACTCGCCCCCGGCCCTGCGCCAGGAGCTGGGCCTCAAGACCGCCTACAAGAACGACGGTCAGAACCCCAGCGCGTCCTTCAAGGATCGCGGCATGGCCTGCGCCTTCAGCTTTCTCAAGTCCCTCATCCGCAGCCAGGGCTGGAAACAGGTCCTGGCCATCTGCGCCTCCACCGGCGACACCTCGGCCGCGGCCGCGCTCTACGCCTCCTACGTCGGCGGCGCGGTGAAGAGCGCCGTCATCCTGCCCGCCGGCAAGGTCACCCCGCAGCAGCTGGCCCAGCCGCTGGGCAGCGGCGCGGTGGTGCTGGAGGTCCCCGGCGTGTTCGACGACTGCATGAAGGTCGTGGAGCACCTGGCCGACAACTACCGCGTGGCCCTGCTCAACTCCAAGAACGCCTGGCGCATCCTGGGCCAGGAGTCCTACGCCTTCGAGACGGCCCAGTGGTACGACTGGGACATGGCCGGCAAGTGCGTCTTCGTGCCCGTGGGCAACGCCGGCAACATCACCGCCATCATGAGCGGCTTCCTCAAGCTCCACGCCCTGGGCATCATCACCGAGCTGCCGCGCATCTTCGGCGTGCAGTCGCACCACGCCGACCCGGTGTACCGCTACTACGCCGCCGAGCCCGCCAAGCGAAAGTACGAACCCGTCGCCGTCAGCGCCAGCGTGGCCCAGGCGGCCATGATCGGCAACCCGGTCAGCTTCCCCCGCGTGCGCTACTTCGCCGAGCAGTACGAGAAGATCGGCGGCGAACGCTCCTTCCAGATCATCCAGGTCACGGAACAGCAGATCATGGACTCCATGATCCAGGCCAACCGCCACGGCCACATCGCCTGCACCCAGGGCGGCGAATGCCTCGCCGGGGCCAAGCGGGCCAAGGAGCTCGGCCTGGTGTCCGAGTCCGAGACCCTCGTGCTCGACGCCACCGCCCACCACCTCAAGTTCATCGGCTTCCAGCAGATGTACTTCGAGAACAGCTTCCCGGCGGAGTTCGGCGTCACCCCGCGCCGCGAGCTGGCCAACCGGCCGGAGCTGATCATCACCCCGGACGAGAAGAAGCGCCTCGACGCCCGCGCCTACGTGGTCAAAGCCGCGGAAAACGTCGTGGAGCGCCTGCACCTGACCAAGAGGTAGACCGCGACATGCCCAAGAAGGCCCGCGCCGATCTCCTGCTGTTTCAGCAGGGTCTGGCCGAGTCCCAGGACGCCGCCCTGCGCCTGATCATGGCCGGGGCGGCGCACTATTTCCTCAAGAACGGCGAAAAGACGCCCGTGCGCTCGCCCGGGCAGCAGCTGCCCGAGGTCACGGAGTTCGCCCTGCGCGGCCAGGACCGCTTCGCCAGCCGCGGCGGCTACAAGCTGCTCACGGCCATCGAGAGCCTGGGGTTCAATCCGGCCGGCAAGGTCTGCCTGGACGCCGGGGCATCCACCGGCGGCTTCACCGACTGCCTGCTCCAGCACGGCGCGGCCCGCGTCTACGCCGCCGACGTGGGCTATGGCCTGCTCCACTGGAAGCTGCGCGCCGACCCGCGCGTCATCGTGCTGGAACGCGTCAACCTGCGCCAGCCGCCGCCGAACCTCATCCCCGAGCCCTGCGACGTGCTTACAGCCGATCTGTCGTTCATCTCCCTGACCATGGTGTTGCCCGGCCTGTTGCCGCTGCTCGCGCCCGTCTGCGAGGTGGTGGCGCTGATCAAGCCGCAGTTCGAGCTGCCGCCGGGGCGCACGGACAAAGGCGTGGTGCGCGCCGAGGCCGACCGCCGCGAGGCCGTTGACGGCGTGCTGGCGTGCTGCCGCGGCCTTGGCCTGAAGCCGGCCGGCGTCGTCCCGTCCGCCCTCCTCGGCCCCAAGGGCAATCAGGAATATGTGGCCTGGCTCCGGCGCGGCGGCGCGCAGCCATGCGCCTGACCTCGCCGACGCTGACCCTCGTCGCCCAGACCCTCGCACTGGCCGAGGCCGAGTTGTCGTCCCCCGCGGCCCTCGCCGCCCTGCTCCAGGTCCGCGCGCCGGAAGGCTGGCCGCCTGGGGAATACGACCGCGCGGCCCTGCTCTTCTTTTGCCGCAGCCTGCGCCGGGAGCCCGCGCTCGCCGGCTGGCTGTCCTGGTATGCGCTATTGCCGGGCCCGCCGGCGACCCTGATCGGGGCCGGCGGCTACTTTGGTCCGCCCGACTCCGCCGGCGCGGTGGAGATCGGGCTCAGCGTGCTGCCCGCCTTCCGCCGCCAAGGCCTGGGGACCGCCATCGTCCGGCTCCTGCTGCGCCGCGCCTGGGAATTCCCCCGGGTGTGCCTCGTCCAGGCCCGGACCAACCCGGACAACACAGCCTCGCAGGCCCTACTGCGCAAGGCCGGGCTCCGCATGGCCGAAACCGGGGCCGACGGCCTGCTGCGCTTCGAGGCGCGCCCCCTGGACCCTGCGAAATAGGGTGACGCCATGTCCCCCTTTATCGGGGTTCCAAGGGGCGGTGCCCCTTGGCCTGCGGAGCATGAATCACAAACCACGATGTTGTGGCGCTCTTCATGCCTCCGGCGTCCGGGCCCCCATTCGGAGTTCAGGTGCGCTCAGCGAACTTGCGCAAAAAAAGGCCGGACCGGATGCGCGAGGCGTCCGATCCGGCCATCAGATTTAGGCGGGGAAGGAGACGATCAGGCGACCTTGCCGCCGTCGTCCACCGGGCCGGAGGCGGTGAGCAGCCGTGTGACCTCGGCGTCCTTGGCCACGAGGATCATGCCCTGGCTCTCAATGCCGCGCAGCTTGCGCGGGGCCAGGTTGGCCACCACGACGACCTGCCGGGCCACGAGCTCCTCGGGGCTGAAGCGGTCGGCCAGGCCGGCCACGATCTGCCTGGGCTTGTCCTCGCCCAAGGCCACCTGGACCACGAGCAGCTTGTCGGCGTCCGGGTGCTTGCGGGCGGCGACGACGGTGCCGACGCGCAGGTCGAGCTTCTGGAAGTCGGCGAATTCGATGTTGGGCAGCGGGCCGGCGGGTGCGGCGGGCGCGGCCTTGGCCGGGGCCTTGTGGGTTTCCGGTGCGGGCGCGGGCTCCTTCACCGGGGCCGGCGGCGCGGGTTCGGGCATCTCCACGCGCGGGAACAGGTTGGACGTGGCGGCGACCTTGCCGCCGGACTCCAGCACGCCCCAGACCTCCAGCTCCTTGGGCAGCAGGATCTTCTCCGGGTCGAAGGTCGAACCGAGCTGCTCCAGCATCTTCACGCTGGCCTCGGGCATGATCGGCCAGAGGTGCACGGCGATTTTGCGCATGTGCTCCAGGACCACATAGAGCACGGTGCCCAGGCGTTCCAGGTGATTGTTCTTGAAGAGCGTCCAGGGCGCGGTCAGGTCGATGTACTTGTTCACCCCGCGCACGAGGTCCCACAGGGACTCCAGGGCGCGGGCGGTGCGGAACTCGGCGAAGTTGGTCTGGAAGCCCTGCATGGCCTCGAAGCCCAGGTGCTTGAGTTCGGCGTCCTCCTGGAACTCCCCGGCGGGGCTGGGCACCACGCCCTCGAAGTACTTGTGGGTCATGGCCAGGGCGCGGTTGAACAGGTTGCCCAGGTCGTTGGCCAAGTCGGCGTTGAGCCGGCCCACGAGGGCCTCCTCGGTGAACGAGGCGTCGCTGCCGAAGGCCATCTCGCGCATGAGGAAATAACGGAAGGCGGAAACGCCGTAGGCGTCGACCATCTTCTGCGGCTCGACCACGTTGCCCAGGGACTTGGACATCTTGGTGTCGCGCACGAGCCAGTAGCCATGGACATTGAGGGACTGGTAGGGCGGGATGCCGGCGGCCTTGAGCATGGTCGGCCAGAACACGGCGTGGGGCTTGAGGATGTCCTTGGCCACGATGTGGTTGGCGGGCCAGAATTTCTTGAAGCGCTCGCCGCGGGGATAGTTCAGGGCGCTGACGTAGTTGATGAGCGCGTCGAACCAGACGTAGCAGACGAAGTTGGAGTCGAAGGGCAGCTCGATGCCCCAGGTAAGGCGGCTCTTGGGCCGGGAGATGCAGAGGTCCTCCAGCGCGCCGGACTCCAGCAGGCTCAGGACCTCGTTGCGGTAACGCGCCGGGCGGATGAAGTCCGGGTGCTCGTTGATGTAGTCGATGAGCCAGCCCTGGTACTTGCTCATGCGGAAGAAGTAGTTCTTCTCCGAAATATACTCGGGCTTGGTCTTGTGGTCCGGGCACATGCCGTTGACGAGCTCCTTCTCGGTGTAGAAGCGCTCGCAGCCGAAGCAATAGTGCCCGCCGTACTCGCCGAAGTAGATGTCGCCGGCCTCGTAGACCTTTTGCAGGATCTTCTGGACGCACTTGATGTGGTCCGGATCGGTGGTGCGGATGAACTGGTTGGGCTTTGCGCCAAGGGCCGGGGCCAGGGAGCGGAACATGCCGCTGATCTGGTCGGCGTATTCCTTGGGCGACTGGCCGGCTTCCTCGGCCGCCTTGGCGATCTTGTCGCCGTGCTCGTCCGTGCCGGTGAGGAAATAGCTCGCGTCGCCCATGAGGGTATGGAAGCGGGCCATGCTGTCGGCCAGGATGGTGGTGAAGGCGTGGCCCAGGTGGGGCTTGGCGTTGACGTAGAAGATCGGGGTGGTGACGAAGAAGCTGCTCACGCATGTCTCCTTGGCGTGTTTCTCGTGCGTCGGCGTGTCGGGAACGTCGGGACGGGTAGGTCGCGGCGCGGCTAGCCGGCCGGGCGCGGCCCCTTGCCCTTGCGGCGCCTGCGCCGCGGCTTGTGGCGCTCGGCCCCCTCGGCAGCGGCGTCGCCCTCGGGCGCGCCGGGCTGCGCTTCCGCAGCGGCGTCGGAACCGGCGGGCTGTTGCGCCTCGTGATGCTCGGGCCGCGGCGGGCGATCCGGCCTGTCGGTCCTTTCGGGACGGGCTGGGCGTTCCGGCCGCGCAGGGCGGCCCGTGGCCGGCCGCGCGCCGCGCATCTGCCCCGGCCGCGCCGCGCCCTGGGCCTGTTGCTGGGCGGCCTCGGCGGCCTGGGCCTCATCGGGTTTGCGGCTCAGAAATTCCTTCCACTCATCCAGGCTGTATTCACGCTCGCCCACGTCCTCCAGCCAGACGGAGATGGTCTTCTTGAAGAAATTGGCGCGCAGCACCTTGGCGCTGCCGATGGGCGTCTGGACCCGCTTGCCGATCTTGGGGCACTGCTTGTGGAACTCCTCGTAGCCCTTCTGCTCGTAGCTCAGGCAGCACAGGAGCCGGCCGCAGATGCCGGAGATCTTGGCCGGGTTGAGGAACAGGTTCTGCTCCTTGGCCATCTTGATGGTCACGGGCGCGAACTTGCGCAGGAAGCGGCGGCAGCAGCAAACCTGACCGCAGTTGCCGATGGCCCCGATCATCTGCGTCTCGTGGCGCACGCCGATCTGGCGCAGCTCGATACGCGTATGGAACTCGCGCACGAGGCTCTTGATGAGTTCGCGGAAGTCGATGCGGTTGGGCGCGGTGAAGAAGAAGATCATCTTGCTGCGGTCGTGGAGCACCTCCACGTCCACCAGCTTCATGTCCAGGTTGAGGCTGGAGATGGCCGTGCGGCAGAACTGGAAGGCGCGCTGCGCCAGGCGGCGGTTCTCGGCGTGGGATTCCAGATCGGCCGAGGTGGCCACGCGGTAGACGCGCTGGAGGCCCTTGGAGCTGGTGGGGCGCGGCTGGGCCTGGGCGGCCTGATCGCTGGAGAACAGCGCCGCGGCGGCCCCGATGGGCGCCTGCTTGTCCTCCGGCTCCTCGGCGGCCTCGGACGCATTCGGAGCGACGGCATCGGACTCGGCCACGTCCGGCGCATCCTGCGCCGCCTCCGCCTCCGCGCCCTCCGGCAGCCCCTCCTCAGGCAGACTGTCCTCCGGCAGGGCGTCCTCCGGCAGCACCGCATCAAGCAGGGCGGCGACGGAGGCCGCGTCCTCGCCGTCGGCCGGCACGCCGCCCCACTCGGGCAGGTCGAAATTGGCCGCGAACGGTGCGAACCCGGCATCCTGCGCCGGGACGGACTCCGTTTCCGGTTCACCGGGCGTGGCGGCGGCCGCAGCCTCGGACGGAACGGCCGCATGCTGAACAGCCTCGGGCTGAACGGACGCGGGAATGACGACCGCAGCGGCGGCCGTCGTGGCCGTCACCGTGGTCACGCAGCCCAGGGCCAGGCCCTGGTCGGTCTCCACAAGGACGCTCTGCCCGATCCGCAGCACCAGCGCCCCGGAGGCGAAATAGCAGACCGGACCGTAATCGCTGAACTTCACACCAAGAATCTGACTCATGCACGCTTCCCTGGCACGGCCGCCGGGCCAAGCCCGGCGCGGCCCGTGCAGCCGATTTCAGACAAAATCAAAACCTCTCGGCCGAATCGGCCGGAAATAACGCAATCGGAACAGCGCGACGGCGTCCACGCCGCCGCACGTCCTGCGCGCCGCCCTAGACCGTCAGGCCGAGGCTGCGCACTTCCTCCAGCAGACGCTCGCGGGAGATGGGCTTGACCAAAAAGCTGTCGGCCTCGCCGAGAAAAAACGCCTCGTTGGTCTCGCGGTTGTCGTCGACCATGCTGATGACGACGATTCTGCTGCGCGCCTCCGCCCCGACGCCCTTTTCGCGCTCGCTGCCGCGCATCTCCTGCAGGGCCTCCTGGCCGTCCATCTCCGGCATGAGCAGGTCCAGGCAGACCAGATCGTAGGGACGGCCGTCGTCGAGGGCCCTCTGGAAGGCGCACACCGCCTCCTCGCCGTTCACGGCGATGTGGCACTCGAACACGCCGCGGAGCATGTCGTGCAACATCACGCGGCTGTAGAAGTCGTCGTCCACGATGAGCGCACGCATCTCCCCCCTCCTTGCTGCAAGGTCCTTCGCCTTCCGCACGGAAGGCTTTCGGTGTGGCATGTCCGCAACAGGAAATCAAGGGCCGCGATTCCGGGGGGCAGGCCGCGGCCGGCCTAGAGCGTCATCTCCCAGTCCTGGGTCAGGGCCGCGCAGTCCGGGTCGCCGGGTTCGGAGAGGAACGTCCGGCAGCGTTCCACCAGGGCGTCCTCGGCCGCGTCCTCGCGCTCCTGGTTATGATGGAACAGGCCGAAGAAACCGACCCCGGCCTCCCGCGCCAGACGCGCGGCGTCCAGCGCGTGCGTATGGCCCCAGCCCTGGCGCGCGGGATATTCCTCGGGCGTGTATTCGGCGTCGTGGATGAGCGCATCCGCGCCGCGGCAGAACGCCAAGTAGTCCCCGGCGGCGGCGCCGCCACGATGACGGTGCGCAAGCTCGTTGTCCGTGAGGAAGACGAGGCTCCGGCCACCCTCCTCCACCCGGTAGCCCAGGCCGCCGTTGGGATGCGAAAGGGCGATGCCCGTGATCCGGAAGCCCTCGGCCTCCAGCACGTCGCCATTCCAAAGGAAGGGCTCCACGCGGGCCGGCGCCTCGGCGAAGGGAATGGGGAAAAGCGGCGGCCGCAGCGCCTGGTCCAGGATGCGCCGCATGTCGCCCTGCCGCGCGGGGCAGAGGCCCAGGCGGATGCGCAGGTCGGGCGTATACAGCGGCTTGAAGAACGGCAGGCCCTGGATGTGGTCCCAATGCGCGTGCGTGAAGAGCAGCGTGCAGTCGCGCCGGCCCTCAAGCAGCATGGCGTTGCCCAGGCGGCGGACGCCCGTGCCCGCGTCGATGACCAGCAGGCCGCCGCCGCGCGAGCGGAACTCCAGGCAGGTGGTGTCGCCGCCGTAGCGCTCGAACTGCGGACCGGACACCGGGATGGAGCCGCGCGCGCCCCAGCAGCGGACAATCATTTCAGCCGCCTCCCGGCCGTCGGAGCGTAGATGCAGGCCAATCGCGCCATGCTCCCCAATAGCTGGGACGCGCGGCAATGGCAAGAGATGTCTGCGCCATGCGGCCCTTCCCCGGCGGGAAGTTCCCGGACGGCGCAGCGTCTTGCCCGGCCTCGGTCCGGAATGCTATGTCCCGGACCGACGCAAGACGGAGGGACGGCGTGGAGCTGAGCTTCATCGATTTCGAGACCGCCACGGGCGACCGGGCCAGCGCCTGCGCGCTGGGCCTCGTCGTGCTCGACGGCCGCCGCGTGGCGGAGCGCCGCAGCTGGCTCATCCGGCCGCCGGCCAACGCCTACAGCGGCTTCAACATCGCCATCCATCACATCACCCCGGAGATGACCCGCCACGCGCCGCGCTTCGACGCCGTGTGGCCGCAGATCCGGCCCTACCTGGACGGCTGCGTGGCCGTGGCCCACAACGCCAGCTTCGACATGGGCGTTTTGCGCGGCTGCCTGGAGCGCTACGGCCTGCCCCTGCCGGAGCTGCGCTTCTACTGCACCCTGGTCCTCGGCCGGGCCGTGCTGCCCGAGGAGCCCTCGCACAAGCTCAACCTCCTGTGCGACCGCTTCGGCATCCGCTTCCGGCACCACGACGCCGAGGCCGACGCCTGGGCCGCCGCGCAACTGCTGGTGAAGCTCCTGGAGTTCACCGGCGCGGGCGACATCGCGGAACTGGCCGCGGCGCACGGCGTGGGGCCGGGAGTTGTGGGCGCGCAGGCCTGCTCGTCCTGCCGCAGGATTCCCCGCCGCAAGTCCAAGCGGACGTAGCCGCCTCAACCCTCCAGCGAGGACGTGCAATGCGGACAGCGCACGGCGCGCACGCTGATGCTGCTGCAACAGAACGGACATTCCCTGGTCGCCGGGGGCGCGGGCGGCTCCGGGGCCTTCTGCAGGGACTTGAGCCGGTTCACCGCGCGCACCACCAGAAAGATGGCCAGACCGACGATGAGAAAATTGATCACCGTGTTGGCGAAGAGCCCCAGGTTCAGGGTCACGGCCCCGGCCTTCTTGGCTTCGGCCAGGGCGGCGTAGGGACCGGGCGTCGCCCCATCGCGCAGGGTCAGGTAGAGGTTGGAGAAGTCCACCCGACCGAGCAGGAGGCCGATGGGCGGCATGAGCACGTCGTCCACCAGGGACTTGACGATGCCGCCGAAGGACGCGCCGATGACGATGCCCACGGCCATGTCCACCACATTGCCGCGCATCAAGAATTCCTTGAAGTCCTTGAGCATGTTTCCGCTCCTGCCGCTCCGCGGCCGTCTGGGTGTGCGGGATTCCGTCTGTTCTGCTAGCACAGGCCGTGCCGGAGCGTCCACCCCGGCTTCCAGGCCCTTTCCATTTCCCGACAGGAATGCTAATGTGCATTCGTCCATATTCGCGCTGCAGGCAGGTGTGCCAATGCCCAAACGGTCCTCCCCTCAGGCCAGCCCCGTTCATGCGCATATGCGGCCCGCCAGACGCAAAAGCCAGAACCTCAGCGGGCGGAGGCTGTCCGCCCTGCTCGACGCCATCGACCTGCCCGTGTTCGCCAAGAACCGGCAGGGGCGGTACACCTTCATCAACCAAGCCGCCTGCCGCTTTCTGGGCCGCCCGCGCGAGGAGCTCCTCGGCGCGCGCGACGGCTTGTCCGCCACGGCCGGCTTCATCGCCCCGGTGCTCGACGCGCACGGGCGCGAGCACAAGCTCTGCCTCGCCGAAGGCCCGGAGGGCGGCGAGACGGCCGGCTACCTGCTGGACGTCAGCAACCTGCGCGACACCGAGCTGGCCTTCACCCTGAGCGAAAAACGCCTGGAAATGCTTGTGCTCAACCTGCCGCTGATGATCCACGCTCACGACGAGGCCGGGCGCATCGTCTTCTGGAACCACGAGTGCGAACGCGTGCTCGGCTACCCCGCCGGCGAGGTTCTGGGCAATCCGCGCATCTTCGAACGCTTTTATCCCGACCGGGCCTACCGCGAGCGCATCATCGCCCAGCACGCCGACGGCCAGGACTTCCGCGAACGCGAGATCGTCGTGCGCGCGGCCGACGGGAGCGAACGCGTCCTGAGCTGGAACATGGCCAGCAACGCCTCACCCCTGTACGGCTGGTCCAGCTGGGAGACCACGCTGGACATCACCGAGCGCCGCGCCGCCGAACGCGCCAGCCAGGAATTCCGGCACCGCGCCCAGACCCTGGTGCAGGCCACGCCCATGGGCATGCACCTCTACCGGCTGACCCCGGACGACCGGCTGCTGCTCGCCGGAGCCAACCCCGCGGCGGACAAGATCCTGCACCGCAGCCACGCCGACCTGTTGGGCAGCCCCATCGAGGCCGTCTTCCCCGAACTGGCCGGGACGGAGCTGCCGGAGCGCTTCCGCGGGATCTGCCGCGGCGGCGGGGAATGGAAAACCGAACAGATCGACTACCGTGACGACGCCATCGCCGGAGCCTACGAGCTGCACTGCTTCCAGACCGAGCCCGGAGCCTGCGCGGCGATGTTCCTGGATCTCACCGAGCGCAAGCTCATGGAGACCCGGCTGCGCTACCTGGCCCTGCACGACCCGCTCACCGGCATCGCCAACCGCGCGCTGTGCGTCGAGCGCATCGAAACGGCCCTGCAGCGCGCCAAACGCCGCCCGGACTACCGCTACGCGGTCATCTTCATCGATCTGGACCGCTTCAAGAACATCAACGACACCATGGGCCACACCGTGGGCGACGCGGTGCTCGTCGAGGCGGCGCGCCGCCTGCGCGCCAGCGTGCGCGAGCTGGACACCGTGGCCCGCATGGGCGGCGACGAGTTCGTGGTGCTCATGGAGGAGTTCGATTCCTACAAACGGCCCATCCAGGCCATCCGGCGCATCCGCGAGGCCATGAGCGCGCCCTTCCGGGCCCAGGGCCACGAGTTCCACGTCACCGCCAGCGTCGGCGTATCCTTCGGGCGCACGGCCGCGGCCAACGCCGAAGAGGCCCTGCGCAACGCCAACCTGGCCATGCACCGGGCCAAGTCCCAGGGGCGGAACCGGGTCAAGGGCTTCAGCCAGGCCATGCTCTCCGAGACGGTCAACGTGGTGCGCCTGGAGAACGAAATGGACCGCGCCATGGCCAGGGGCGATTTTTTCCTGGAATTCCAGCCAATCCTCCAGATCGGCAGCCAGAAGCGGCTGTTCGGCTTCGAGGCCCTGGCCCGCTGGCGCCACCCGGAGCGCGGGGTGATCATGCCCGGCGAGTTCATCCCCGTGGCCGAGGACTCCGGCCAGGTGGTGGAGCTGGGCTTCTGGGCCCTGCGCGAGGGCTCGCGCATCCTGAACAGCTGGCGCGAACGCCACCCGCACCTCAGGGACGCCACGCTCTCGGTGAATCTTTCGCCGCAGCAGGTGCCCCGGTCGGACTTCCTGCCGCGCATGCGCGAAATCCTCCGGGAGACCGGGCTGCCGGCGGCGAACCTCAAGCTGGAGGTCACGGAGACCGCGCTCATGCAAAGCGGCCCGGCCGTGCTGAACAAGCTGGCGGAGCTGCGCGACATGGGCGTGACCTTCTCCGTGGACGACTTCGGCACCGGCTATTCGTCCCTGGCCTATCTCACGCGGCTGCCCCTGGACCATCTGAAGATCGATCTGTCCTTCGTGCACATGCTGGAGGACGGCCCGGAAAATCTGGAGATCGTCCGCGCCATCATCCAGCTGGCCGCAAGTCTGGGCATGGACGTGGTGGCCGAGGGCGTGGAGACGCCGAGCCAGCAGGGCATCCTGAGCGGGCTCGGCTGCGAGTATTTCCAGGGCTATCTCTTCGCCCGGCCCCTGCCCGAAGACAAGGCCGAGGAGTTCCTGGGCCGCTTCGCCGCGGTCAAGCCGGGACAGGCCGCCTGATGCGGAACGCCGGGGCTCGCGGATGATCGACGGACCGGCCGGCGCGGCGCTCGCGGGGGCGGCGCTTGGGTTCTCCTCCGGCATTTCGCCGGGGCCCCTGCTCGCCCTGGTCATCGTGCAGACCCTGGGCTACTCCGTGCGCGAGGGCGTGAAGGTCGCGGCCGCCCCGCTCCTGACCGACGTGCCCATCGTGGCCGCGGCCCTGGGGCTGACGTTGGCCGCCTCCGGGCATCCGGCCCTGCTCGCCGGGCTGACGCTGTTCGGCGCGGCCTTCCTGGCCAAGTGCGCCTGGGATTCCCTGCGTTTCGCCGCGCCGGACGAGGAGCGCCCCACACAACTGCCCCACTCGCTGCGCAAGGGCATGCTGGCCAACTTCCTCAACCCCAGCCCGTACCTGTTCTGGGGCGCGGTGGGCGCGCCGCTGCTGGCCCAGTGCTGGGCCGTGGGCCGGGGGACGGCCGCAGCCTTCCTGACCGGGTTCTACGTCTGTCTGGTGGGCTCCAAGGTGCTGGTGGCCTGGCTCACGGGCCGGCTCGGCCCGGTCATGGGCAGCCGGGGCTACGTCTGGCTCATGCGGGCCATGGGGCTGCTGCTGCTGGCCTGCGCCGCGCTCTTCGTGCGCGACGCCTGGCGGCTGCTCACTCCCTAGATCCGGCGGGAACCGGCGCGGGCTCGTAGTCCGTTCCGCCGGGCATCCGGCCGCACTCCCGGAACACGCGGTTGACGCAGCAGGCGCAGCGCTCCGGGTCCAGCCGCGCAACCATCTTGGCGATGGCCTCGCCCTCGGTCTCGAAGACGTGCCCCCGGCCCAGGCGGCTCAGGCACATGCCGCGCCGCAGGGCCTCGCTGACCTCGGTCTTCAGCGCGCAGAAGCACATGTCCCGGCCCGAGAGCTTGAGGCGCGAGGCCTCGTTGAAGAGCATCCGGCAGCCGCTGGCGTCGATGAAGTTGATGCCGCTGCCGACGATGAGCAGATGGCACTGCTCCGGATACTCGCGCAGGATGCGGTGCAGCTCCTCGGAGATGTGCGTCACCGCGCCGAAGAAGATGCTGCCGTCCAGGCGCAGGATCTTGAGCTGCGGGCATTCCTGCAGGTCCTTGCGGTGCAGGCTGACCAGCGTCCGCCGCGGGTTTTCAGGGTCCGGGGCGAGAATGGTGAACTGCGGATGCGAGGTGCGACGCAGGTAGACCAGCAGCGAAAGGATCACGCCGCTGAAGATGGCGAACTCCATCTGCACGAAAAGCGTGGACAGGAAGGTCACGGCCAGGATGCCGGCCTCGTTCCGGTCCGTGCGCACGATGTGCCGGATGCCGTGGACGTCCACCAAGTTGATGGCCACCAGCAGGATCACCCCGGCCATGGCCGCCACGGGCAGGTAGGCCGTGAGCGGGGCCACCAGCAGCACGATGAGCGCCAGGAGCACGGCCGAGAACACCGCGGCCAGCGGGGTCTTCGCCCCGGACTCGAAGTTCAGCCCCGTGCGCGTGAAGGAGCCGGAGGAGGCGTAGGCCGAGAACAGGCTGCCCAGCACGTTGGCCAGGCCCTGACCCACGAACTCGCGGCTGTTGTCGATCATCTGCTGCGACCGCAGGGACACGGCGCGGGCGATGGACACCGCCTCGGCCAGGCCGAGCATGGCCACGGCCAGCGCGCCCGGAGCCAAGCTGCGCAGGTCGTCCAGGCCGAAGTCCGGCGGGCTGAACGGCGGCAGCGAGGCCGGCAGCGCGCCCACGATGATCACGCCGTGGCCGGCGCCGTCCACGGCCAGGCAGAGCACGCTCGCGCCGATGAGGGCCAGCAGCATGGCCGGCAGGCGGGGCCGCAGGCGGCGGATCAGCCAGACCATGAACATGGTCGCCGCGCCGATGCCGAACACATAGGGGTTGGCCTCGCCCAGGTGGCGCAGGGTGTGCGCCCAGGTGGACAGGAAGGAGCCGCCGCGCGGCAGCCCCAGGCCCAGGAAGGCCCCGAGCTGGCTCGTGGCGATGAGGATGGCCGCGCCGGCGGTGAAGCCCGTGACCACAGAATGCGAGACGAAGTTGGCCAGCGCGCCCAGGCGCGCCAGCCCCAGGCCCAGCTGGAACAGACCGGTCAAAAGCGTCAGCGTCAGCGCCAGGCGGATGTACTCCGCGCTGCCCGGCGTGGCGAAATGGCTCAGATTGGCGAAGATCACCAGCGAGATGGCCGTGGTCGGGCCGGAGACGAGGTGATGGGACGAGCCGAACAACGCGGCGATGATCACCGGGATCATGGCCGCGTACAGGCCATACGCCGGCGGCAGACCGGCGATGGCGGCGAAGGCCACGCCCTGCGGCAGCACGATGACCGCGCCCGTGAGCCCGGCCCAGAGGTCGGCCTTGAGCGTGCGGCGGTTCACCTGCGGCCACCAGGACATGGGCGGCAGCACGCGGGACACTATCCGGCGCGCCGGCCCCCAGCCCGCTTCGGGGCTGTTCAGTTCACATTCCTCCATGTCTTCCTCGCTGCGGATCGTGATCATACTTCGCTTCCCTAGCCCAAGTCGCGCGCCGGCGCCAGTACGGCGACGACATTTTACCGCATACTGTCCGGAATTCCGGACGACATTTTTCACACTCCCGGCAACCCGCGGCGGGCGGGCACATCCCCGCCGAAAACTGACCGATTTTCCGGACAATCCGCGGTGAGCTGTCGTACATTTTCGTAATAATTAACGCAATTCACTGAAATTACATTGCAAAATCAGAAACGTCCCTTTTGGCACACATGTTGCGATATCTCAAAAATTGAACTAGGCGAAAAACACCCTTCCACTGAGTTAAAACTTCAGACCATCAAGAGGGAAACGAGCATGGCGAAGAAAATGAAGACAATGGATGGCAACACCGCGACGACCCACGTGGCCTATGCCATGAGTGAGGCAGCGGCCATCTACCCCATCACCCCCTCGTCCACCATGGGCGAGATCGCTGACGAGTGGGCCGCCAAGGGGCTTAAAAACATCTTCGGCCAAGTGGTGAGCATCCGCCAGATGCAGTCCGAAGCCGGCGCCGCCGGCGCGGTTCACGGCTCTCTGGCCGCTGGCGCGCTCACCGCGACCTTCACCGCGTCCCAGGGCCTTTTGCTCATGATTCCGAACATGTACAAGATCGCCGGCGAGCTGCTGCCGGGCGTGTTCCACGTCTCCGCGCGCGCCATCGCCGCCCACGCCCTGTCCATCTTCGGCGACCACCAGGACGTCATGGCCTGCCGCCAGACCGGCTTCGCCATGCTCGCGTCCTCCTCGGTGCAGGAGTGCATGGACCTCGCTCTGGTGACCCATCTCTCGGCCATCGACTCCAGCGTGCCCTTCGTGCACTTCTTCGACGGCTTCCGCACCAGCCACGAGATCCAGAAGATCGAGGTCATCGACTACGAGGACATGAAGTCCCTCGTGAATTATGACAAAATCGCAGAATTCCGCAAAAAGGCCATGAACCCCGAGCATCCGGAGCTCCGCGGCACGGCCCAGAATCCGGACATCTATTTCCAGGGACGCGAGCGCTCCAACCCCTACTATGACGCCGTACCCAAGATCGTCATCGAGAACATGAAGAAGGTGGCCAAGATCACCGGCCGCAAGTACAAGCCCTTCGACTACGTTGGCGCGGCCGACGCCGAGAACGTCATCGTGGCCATGGGCTCCGGCTGCGAGACCATTCAGGAGGTCGTCGACCTCATGGCCGCCAAGGGCAAGAAGGTCGGCCTCATCAAGGTGCGCCTGTACCGCCCCTTCGACGCCGCGTCCTTCTTCGCCGTCCTGCCCAAGACCGTCCAGAAGCTCACCGTGCTCGACCGCACCAAGGAGCCCGGCGCCCTGGGCGAGCCCCTGTACCAGGACATCTGTGCGGCCTTCGTGGAGCGCGGCGGCGCCATGCCGGCCCTCATCGCCGGCCGCTACGGCCTCGGCTCCAAGGAATTCCGCCCCAACCACGTCATGGCCGTCTACAAGAATATGGAGAAGGCCCGCGCCAAGAACCACTTCACCGTGGGCATCGAGGACGACGTGACCAAGACCAGCCTGGCCATCGGCCCGGCCCTGGCCACCACCCCCGAAGGCACCGTGCAGTGCAAGTTCTGGGGCCTGGGCTCCGACGGCACCGTGGGCGCGAACAAGAGCGCCATCAAGATCATCGGCGACAACACGCCCCTCTACGCCCAGGGCTACTTCGCCTATGACTCCAAGAAGTCCGGCGGCATCACGGTCTCCCACCTGCGCTTCGGCAAGAAGCCCATCCAGTCCACCTACCTGGTCGACACCGCCGACTTCATCGCCTGCCACAAGGCGAGCTACGTGCACATCTACGACGTGCTCGAAGGCGCCAAGAACGGCGGCACCTTCCTCCTGAACTCCAACTGGAGCACCGTGGAGGAGATGGAGGCCAACCTGCCCCCGGCCATGCTCCGCACCATCGCCCAGAAGAAGCTTAGCTTCTACACCATCGACGCGGTGAAGATCGCCGCCGCCGTGGGCCTGGGCAACCGCATCAACATGATCATGCAGACGGCCTTCTTCAAGCTGGCCAAGGTGCTGCCCATCGACACGGCCATCTCCCTGCTCAAGGACTCCATCAAGAAGACCTACGGCAAGAAGGGCGACAAGATCGTCAACATGAACATCGCCGGCGTCGACCAGACCCTGGCCAACCTCATCGAGATCAAGGTCCCCGCCGCCTGGGCCAAGGCCGCGGACAAGCCCGCCGAGACCGACAAGGTCCCGGCCTTCGTCGCGAACGTCATGCGGCCCATTCTGGCCCAGAAGGGCGACGAGCTGCCCGTGTCCGCCTTCACCCCGGACGGCGCCTTCCCCGTGGCCACCAGCCAGTACGAGAAGCGCGGCGTGGCCATCAACGTGCCCGAGTGGATCAAGGAGAACTGCATCCAGTGCAACCAGTGCTCCTTCGTCTGCCCCCACGCCGCCATCCGGCCCTTCCTGCTCACCGAGGCCGAGGCCAAGAAGGCCCCCAAGACCTTCGAGACCCTGCCCGCCCAGGGCAAGGAGCTCAAGGGCCTGGCCTTCCGCATGCAGATCAACACGCTGGACTGCATGGGCTGCGGCAACTGCGCCGACATCTGCCCGGCCAAGAACAAGGCCCTGGTCATGAAGCCCCTGGAGTCCCAGACCGACGCCCAGGTGCCCAACCAGCAGTTCGCCGACACCGTCCCCTACAAGACCGACCTGGTGAAGCGCGAAAGCCTCAAGGGCAGCCAGTTCCAGCAGCCGCTGCTTGAGTTCTCCGGCGCCTGCGCCGGCTGCGGCGAGACCCCCTACGTCAAGCTGATCACCCAGCTCTTCGGCGAGCGCATGATGATCGCCAACGCCACCGGCTGCTCCTCCATCTGGGGCGCTTCCGCTCCGGCCAGCCCGTACACCGTCAACAAGGACGGCCACGGCCCGGCCTGGAACAACTCCCTGTTCGAGGACGCCGCCGAATTCGGCATGGGCTTCACCATGGCCGTCAAGCAGCGCCGCGCCAAGCTCGCCGACCTCCTGGCCAAGGTGGCCGACTCCGCGGCCAGCGCCGAGATCAAGGCCAAGGCCGCCGAATGGCTCGCCGGCAAGGACGACGCCAAGGCCTCCCGCGCCGCGGGCGACGCCCTCAAGACCCTGCTCACGGGCGCCAAGGACCCGCTGCTGGCCGAAATCGCCGCCATGGGCGACATGCTCACCAAGAAGTCCGTCTGGATCTTCGGCGGCGACGGCTGGGCCTATGACATCGGTTACGGCGGCGTGGACCACGTGCTGGCCAGCGGCGAGGACGTCAACATCCTCGTCATGGACACCGAGGTCTACTCCAACACCGGCGGTCAGTCCTCCAAGGCCACCCCGCTGGGCTCCATCGCCAAGTTCGCCGCCAGCGGCAAGAAGACCGGCAAGAAGGACCTCGGCCGCATGGCCATGACCTACGGCTACGTCTACGTGGCCTCCGTCAGCATGGGCGCGGACAAGAACCAGACCCTCAAGGCCATCCAGGAGGCCGAGGCCTACCCCGGCCCGTCGCTGATCATCGCCTACGCCCCGTGCATCAACCAGGGCATCCGCAAGGGCATGGGCAAGAGCCAGGAGGAAGCCAAGCTGGCCGTGGCCTCCGGCTATTGGCCGCTGTACCGCTTCAATCCGCAGCTCGCCGCCCAGGGCCAGAACCCCTTCAAGCTGGAGTCCAAGGCCCCCGACGGCACCCTGCAGGCCTTCCTCTCCGGCGAGAACCGCTACGCCGCCCTGGAAAAGGCCATGCCCGAGGAGTCCAAGCGCCTGCGCTCCGGAATCGAGGCCGCCTACTATGAACGCTACAAGCAGTTCAAGGTCATGGACGATCCCAAGATCGTCTGCACCGAAGGCGCGCTCGACAACCTGATCGCACCCGCCACGCCCGCTGCCGCGCCCGCCGCCGGCGGCGCCAAGGCCTGCGTCATGTCCGACTCCGGCAACTCGTCCAAGCCCTGCGACGACGGCCGCGCCGGCAAGTAACAACGCGTCCGTACACCCAGTGACCAAGGCCCCGGAGCAATCCGGGGCCTTTTTTTGCGCCACGACGTCGTGGTTTGAGATTCATGCTCCGCAGGCCAAGGGGCCGCGCCCCTTGGAACCCCGATAAAGGGGGCATGGCGTCACCCCATTTCGCAGGGTCCAGGGGGCGCGCAGCCTCCTGGCCGCCGGAGGCTTCCTTCAAGCCACAACGTCGTGGTGTGGGATTCATGCTCCGCAGGCCAGGGGCCTCGCCCCTTGGAACCCCGATAAAGGGGGCATGGCGTCACCCCATTGCGCAGGGTCCAGGGGGCGAGTCTGAACCCCGAATGGGGCCCCGGCCGCCGGAGGCTTCCTTCTCGCCACAACGTCGTGGTTTGAGATTCATGCTCCGCAGGCCAAGGGGCCGCGCCCCTTGGAACCCTGATAAAGGGTGCATGGCGTCACCCCATTTCGCAGGGTCCAGGGGGCGCGCAGCCTCCTGGCCGCCGGAGGCATCCTCCACGCCACAACGTCGTGGTGTGGGATTCATGCTCCGCAGGCCAAGGGGCCTCGCCCCATGGAACCCCGTAAAGGAAACACCGCGACACCACCTACGCAGGATCTGGGGGCGTGCGTCTTGCCAACGCCGGCCGAAAGCTTATGTCTGGACCTCACGCAGGCAACACCCGGAGGTACCGCCATGTCCGCACTGCCCAGCATTTTCGTGTCCCACGGAGCGCCCACCCTGGTCGTGGATCGCGTGCCCACGCGCGATTTCCTGCTAGGCCTTGGCCCGAAGCTGCCGCGGCCCCGGGCGGTGCTCTGCGTCTCGGCCCACTGGGACACGGAGGCCCCGCGCCTGACGGGCGGCCCGCAGCCGAGCACCATGTACGACTTCTACGGGTTCCCGGACGAACTCTACGAGATGACCTACCCAGCGCCTGGCGACCCGGCCCTGGCGGAACGCGCGGCGGGCCTGATCCGGGCGGCCGGGATGCGGGCCGATGTCGACGGGCGGCGCGGCCTGGACCACGGGGCCTGGGTGCCGCTGAAGCTGATGTGGCCGCAGGCGGACGTTCCGGTGGTGCAGCTCTCGGTGCAGTCGCGCCTGTCGCCGGAGCATCATCTGGCCCTGGGGCGGGCCATCGCGCCGCTGCGCGACGAGGGCGTGCTCATCCTGGCCAGCGGCAACGCCACGCACAACCTGCGCGACGTGTTCAACCACGACATTCTGGAGGGCCCGACGCCCTACGCCAAGGACTTCGCGGACTGGCTCACGGGACGGGTGCTGGCCGGCGACGAGCCCGCCCTGGCGAACTATCTGGCCAGAGGGCCGGAGGCGCGGCGCAACCACCCCTCGCCGGACCACTACGTGCCGCTGCTGGTGGCGGCCGGCGCGGGCGGCGGCAAGGCGGAGATTCTGCACGACGGCTACACCTACGGGGTGCTGTCCATGGCGGCCTACGCCTGGAATTGACGCCCGTGCGCCGAGGCCGTACAGCACGGGCATGAAACGCGTGTATGAGCTGTCCGTGAGCGCGGAGTTCTGCGCCGCGCACCGGCTGAACGGCTACGCCGGGGAGTGCCGCCGCACCCACGGCCACAACTGGGGCGTGACGGTCTTCGTGCGCTGCTCCGAGCTTGACGGCATCGGCATGGGCCTGGATTTCCGCGAAATCAAGGGGCTCGTGCGCGAGGCCCTGTCCGGGCTGGACCACGCCTGCCTGAACGACCTGCCGCCCTTCACCACGGAGAATCCCACGGCGGAAAACATCGCCCGCCACCTCTACGACGAGCTGTCGCGGCTGCTGGCCGGCCGTGCGGAGGGCCGGGCCCGCGTGGCGCGGGTGCGCGTGGCCGAGACCCCCGGCGCGGAGGTCTGCTGCTGGGAGGAGCCGTGAGCCTGACGATCACGGAGATATTCCGCAGCATCCAAGGCGAATCCAGCCACGCCGGCTGGCCCTGCGTGTTCGTGCGCCTGACGGGCTGCAACTTGCGCTGCTTCTGGTGCGACACGAAATACGCCTACGCGGGCGGCGAGGAGCTGGACCGCGACGCGGTGCTCCAGCGCATCAACGGCCTAGCCGCCGGCCCGGACGAACGCATCGAGTTCACCGGCGGCGAGCCCCTGCTCCAGCCGGAGGCCGTGGCGCTCATGAATGATCTGGCCCGGGCCGGCCGCACGGTGCTGGTGGAGACCAACGGCAGCCTGGACATCTCGGTCCTGACGCCCGAGGTCGCGGCCATCGTGGACATGAAGGGCCCGTCCAGCGGCGAGTCGCAACGCATGGACCTGCACAACCTTGACCGCCTGCGCCCGCGCGACGAGGTCAAATTCGTCATCGCCCACCGCGGCGACTACGCGCACATGCGGGAGCTGCTGCCGCGCATCGACGCCAGTCGCAACGTGGTCAACGCCTCGCCGCTCTTCGGCGAAATCGTCCCGTCCGATCTGGCGGAGTGGATTCTTGAGGACAACCTGCCCGTGCGCCTCAATCTCCAGCTGCACAAGCAAATCTGGGATCCGGCCCTGCGCGGGGTCTAGGAGCCGACCATGAACGCATCCGACGCATTGCTGCCGGGCGGGGCCCTGGTGGTCTTTTCCGGCGGCCAGGACTCCTCCACCTGTCTGGCCTGGGCCCTGTCGCGCTTCGACCGCGTGGAGACCATGGGCTTCGACTACGGCCAGCGCCACGCCGTGGAGCTGACCTGCCGCGGCGACGTGCTCGCGGACTTGCGCGCCCTGCGGCCGGACTGGGCCGCGCGCCTAGGCCAGGACACGACCCTCACCCTGGATGTGTTCCGCCAGCTGGGCGAGACCGCGCTCACCCACGACGTGGCCATCGCCATGACCGCCACGGGCCTGCCAAGCACCTTCGTGCCCGGCCGCAACCTCGTCTTCATGACCCTGGCCGGGGCCCAGGCCTACCGCCGAGGTCTCAAGTATCTCGTCACCGGCGTGTGCGAGACCGACTATTCGGGCTATCCGGACTGCCGCGACGACACCATGAAGGCGCTGCAAGTGGCGCTCAACCTGGGCATGGAGTCGCGGCTGGTCATCGAGACGCCGCTCATGCGGCTGACCAAGGCCCGGACCTGGGCCCTGGCGGAGTCCCTGGGCGGGCCGGAGCTGGTGGAGATCATCCGCCTGCGCACGCACACCTGCTACCGCGGCGAACGCGGCGAACTCCATCCCTGGGGCTACGGCTGCGGCCATTGCCCGGCCTGCGAGTTGCGGGCCGCCGGCTGGGAGCGCTACGCGGCCGCCCGGACTTAGCGCGGCCGCCTACGGCCAGTAGGTGGCGACGTAGTCCGAGAGGACGAAGCGCGTGTTGATCCAGCTGTTGTTGGGGTTGAAGCTCTTGTTGGTGTAAAAGGCGCCGATGTAGACATCGCCGCCGGGATAGATGTTGTCGCCGGCGTAGATCGTCCCGAACCAGTTGCTGCCCCCGCCAAAGGTCACCTTGCCCGTCACGTCCATGTACACGCGGCTCGCCGCCGCGTAATTGGCGAAGTTCGTGCTCGTGATCTGGTTCGATGCGTCGAAGCAGCTCGTGGCCGTTGAGGTGCGGACGTAGATGTTGCCGCTGAAGCTCATGTTCCCGTTGATGAAAAAATTGATGTAGGTGCCCGGCGTGGACAGGTCGAAACAGACGCTCGGCCAACCGTTTGAGGTGATGCCTGTGTAAGCGTTGGACTTGTCCGAGAGGTCCGACTTTCCGAAAAAGGTGTACTTGCCGCCGTTCAGCTTCAAGACGGAACTGGCGGCCACGATCTCGTGCGCGGGCAGCGTATAGGTGACGCACTGATCCGGCACGGGCGCGTTGGTCGTCACCGTGCCGTGATAGTTGGTGTACCACTGCGGCGTGGAGAACGTGCCGTGCGTGTAGATGTTGCCGTTCACCGTCGCGCCCCAGTCCAGATAGACGTTGCCGCCGGCGTGGATGTCGCCGTTGACCGTTCCGGAGGTGATGGTGACGGCCCCCTGGGAGTAGATGTCGCCATTGATCGTGGAACCGCCGTCGACGACGACGCAGGAATCCGAGCAGACGAAGTTGTCGTTGCCCGCCGTGCCCACCGTGACGCCGCCGGTAATGGTCAGGCAGGTGGAGCCGGTGCCGAGGTAGTTCACCGAGCCGCCGACGTTGGACCCGCCGCTGAGCGTAGCGGACTGCGTGGTGACGCTGCCGGAGAATGCGCCGGCGATGTAGGCGGAGGCGCCGCTGTACGTGCCCTTGAGGGCCTGGGACTGGGACGCCTCGCTCTGGGCGGGGGAATAGGTGATGCTCACGCTCTGGGGCAGCTGAACCGCCGCGCCGGACTGCGTGGTCCCGGTGGCCGAGACGACGATGCTGCTCCCGCTCTTGGTCGCGCTCAGGGTGAAGCTGCCCGCGCCGGATACGCTCACCGTTACGGAATTGAGGGCCGTCACGGCCTCGTCAATGGACTTGGACTGCTTCTCGTAGCTGGCGACAAGCCCCTTGGCGTAAAGGATGCCGGACTCGGCGAGGTACCGCGCGTTCTTGGTCTGGAGGTAGCCGGCGGTGGACATGTTGGCGGAGGAGGACAGGGAGGACAGGGCGAAGGCGGCCCCGCCGATCAGAACGATGGCGATGACCACGTACAGCAGGACGAAGCCGCCGCAGGCATGCCGTTGTGCGCGCCTAGGCATGGATGTAGAGCGTCGTCTGCGTCGACGCGCCGTTTGCCAGCGTCGTGGTGAAGCTGATGTTGAGCAGGCTGTTGGCGTAGCTAGCCGTAAAATTAGAGATGTTGTCCGTCAGCACGTGTTCGGTCCCGTCGCTGAGGAGGATCAGCAGGGTCCCCTTGGCGTAAATCGATTTCGTGCTGCTGAACGTGTAGCCGATCACGTTTCCCGTGGCCGAAACGGCCGAGCCGTTCTTGATCTCGTAGTCGATGCGCGTGATGGCGGCCTGGAGCTTCTGGATCTGGCTGTAGTTCTGGCGTAGCGCGAGCTGGCCGCCGGCGAAGGTCGAAAGCCCCACCGTCAGCCCCGCGCCCAGCACCGCGATCAGGACGACGACGCAGATCAGCTCGATGAGCGTGAATCCTGCGGCGCGGCGGCTAGTAGCTCTGCACCGTGAACACATGCTTCACCGTCCCGCCCTTGGAGTTCGTCACCGTCACGAGAACGCTATCCGAAAGGGAGCCCACCGTCGTGGTCGCGGCGCTCCCGCTGCACGTCGGGCAATAGCCGCCGTAATTGGCGCTGAAAGTGTTCACCTTGGCCGCCAGGCCGGAGAGTTCGGAGGAGGACTTGGTGGACAGCGCGTCATAGTCCGCGCAGATGGCCTCCATGGCGTTGGCCGTCTGGATGGAATTCTGCAATGTCTGCACCGGGTTGTGCGACCCGACGATCTGCTTCTGGAACACGGCGGCCAGCAGCGTCCCCAGAAGCGCCGCGAGCACGATGGCCACGATCACCTCCAGCAGCGTAAAACCGTTGCGGCCGTTCCGAATGCTGCGGTTCATGGTATGTATCCCGTCTCCGAATCGATGGCGATGCTGTCCGGAATGCTCTGGTTCGTCTGCAACTGCCCCAACGTGTTGAACGAGGCCGCAAACGCGCCGGTGCTGCCGGAAAGCGGATAGCTCGCGGACTGCGTCCCGCTCCTGTAGATGGAGATCTGCGTCGCGGTGGCGTTCACCGACCAATTCGCCGTGGAAAGATCGCCCATGGCCCGCAGCTGCGTCTCCCGCAGGGCGTCCTTGATGACGTCGATGTCGCTGCTGTTCTGGGACGGCTTCGCCCCGGACGAGCTGGTGTAGGCCATCGCCGCCAGAATGCCGAGAAGCACGATGACGAGGACGAGCTCCAGCAGCGTGAAGCCGCGGCAAAGACCGGAGTCCGCACGGCGTCCGTCCCGCCGCCGGCGGGAGCGTTCGTGAGCATTGGATCGGGGGGGCTGTTCCTGCATATCCGGGGAGGACCCGTGGCCTTCCGGGGTCGTGGGGCTGCCGCGTTGCGGCCCCGTCGCCCAAGCCTGTCGCTTTTATTCGCTCAGCAAAATAGTTAGATAGATTTGGCCAATTCCAGAGAGGAAGTCAACCTGCGGTCCGCCCCTTTCGGGACAAGACCGGCCGCCCCTCCCTACATTGATGACGGAGCGGCGGCGCAAAGGGTTTCCCCGGTGCGGACCGGTGCGGCAGCGCCGCCGCGCGCTAGAACTGCGTTTCGATGGGCGCGCTGGCGTCCTTCTCGTACTCGACGGTGACGGTGAGGCTGGTGCCGCCGCGCGGATTGAACATGGCCACCACCTGCATCTGGCGCGGGTGGCACACGGAGACGAGATCGTCGAGGATCTTGTTGGTGATGGTCTCCATGAACGAGCCGTGGTTGCGGTAGGCCGTGAAGTAGAGCTTGAGCGACTTCGTCTCGATGCAGAGCTTGTCCGGGATGTAGGAGATCTCGATGGTGGCGAAGTCCGGCTGGCCGGTCTTGGGGCACAGGCTGGTGAATTCCGGATGCTCGAAGCGGATCTGGTAGTCGCGGTCGGGGTACTGGTTGGGGAAGGCCTCAAGGATCTCGGCGCTGGGGTGCTCGAAGGCGTAGCTGGTGCGGCCGGAGCCGAGCTGCTTGAGTCCGGAGGTGTCGTCCTGGTGGTTCATATACCGTGCTCCTGAAAGGTGTGAGGGGGCTGCGGCCGCGGGCGCGCAGGCTTCCTGCATACATCAGAGCCCGGCCGGGGCCAAGCGTTTTCCGAGGCTACAGGGCGGTGGCCTGGTTCAGCTCCACCAGACGCACCAGGGCGCGGCGCTCCTCCTGGCCGGAGAGCTCGAAGGACAGCGCGATCTCGTAGTCGCTGGCCTCGCTTTCGCGCTCCAGACGCACCACCCGGCCGGAGACCGAAAGACCGCGCCGGCCGCGGGCGTCGCTCTCCAGGGACACCTCCACGCGCTCGCCGGGGAGCACGGGCGTGGGCGAGATGCAGAGCATGCCGCCGAAGCTCACGTTGATGGCGGAGACGTGCGCCGAGGTGCCGGCCGCATCGCGGCAGATCACCATGAGGTTGAGCGGCGCGCGGGCGAAGCGGCGGTTCTTTTCCGAAAAGCCGCTGACCGTGTTCCGCGTGCGCTTGGCCTCGTAGAGCGCCTCGTCGGCGCGGTTCACGAGATCGCGGCCGTTGATGGCGTCCTCCGGGAAGGTGGCCACGCCCAGGCTCACCGTGAGCGGCACGCCGCACATCTGGCCCTCGACGGGCACATTGTTGGACGCCACGGCCCTGCGCATCCGCTCGGCCGCAGCCAGGGCCTGCTCGCCGTCGGTGTGCGGCAGGATCAGCGTGAACTCCTCCCCGCCGTAGCGCACCACATGGTCGAAGGTCCGCGCGGTCTCGCGCAGCAGCGTGGCCACGGTCCGAAGCGCAAGGTCGCCGGCCTGGTGCCCGTATGAATCGTTGAAGTGCTTGAAGTGGTCCACGTCGAGCATGATCAGCGAGAACCGCTGGCCGAAGCGCTTGAAGCGCTCCACCTCGCGGGCGATGGCGTCGTTGAAGTAACGGCGGTTGTACAGCCCGGTGAGTTCGTCGATGAGCGCGCCCTTCTCCTTCTGCAGCAGCACCTGCACCTCGACGATGACCGGCTCGCGCATCTTGGGGTGCAGGTTCATGAAATAGTCGCACACGGCCACGCGCAGGCCCACGTCGCGGCCAAGGACCTGGTTCAGTCCCGTGTGGTGGCGCACGATCTCCAGCCAATAGCACCGGGCCTCCTCGGGCTCGAAGCGCATGCGCGTGAGCATGTACAGGGCCTCGGCGCAGGCCTGCCCGCCGTCCGCGTCCGGTCCGGTCTCGCCCAGCTCGTGGCCGGCCTGCTTCAGCAGCGCGCGCAGCTCCTGCGCATCGCCCGTGTTCTCCTGCCTACCCATCGTTCGCCGCCTTGCATTTGGGGGTTCGCATAGATATTAGCTATCTATAATTATTTTCATCAATCTACGTATTCCCCAGCCTTCCGGCAAGCAAAAAAAAGCCCGGCGGACCGGGCTTTCAGGGACGGCGAAGCGACTGGACGCTTCTAGATCTCGTAATCCAGGACGTTGCGGTTGGCCACGACCTGCTTGACGAAGGCCACCACGCGCAGGTGCTCGGGATGGACCTGATAGACATCGAGGTCCGCGCGACTGGCGAACTCGGAGTACAGAACCACGTCGCAGGCCGGCGTGGCGGCGAAAACGTCGATGCCGACCTCCAGCTTCTTCAGCACGGGCACGAGGCCGTTCAACTCTTCCAGGAGCTGCTTCATCTTGGCCGCGTTGGCCTTCTTGTCCGCGCCGGCGGCGCTGTCCTTCAGGGTCCACATGACGATGTGCTTGATCATGAACGGGTCTCCTTGGCGCGCAGGCTAGCAGGCCTGCATTGTTCCGATGATTCGCCTGAGCTCGTCGGCCATGCGCACGAGCTCCTCCACTGCCTTGGCCGCCTGGGCCATTTCCTGCGCGGTGTCCTCGGCCACCTTGCGTACCTCGTCCATGCCCCGGCTGATCTCCTCCGCTGCGGAGGACTGCTCCTCCGAGGCCGCGGCGATGTTGCGCACCTGATCGGCCGAACCCTGGGAGATGCGCAGGATGTCCTGCAGGCTCTCCCCGGCCTTGTCGGCCAAACCGGTGCTTTTGTCCACGGCCCCGGCCGCGCCGCTCATGCCCTCGGCCGCGCGGCGCGCGCCCTCCTGCACGGAGCTGATGGCCGCTTCGACCTCCTTGGTCGCCGTCATGGTCTTTTCGGCCAGCTTGCGGACCTCGTCGGCCACGACGGCGAAGCCGCGGCCGGCGTCGCCGGCGCGGGCGGCCTCGATGGCCGCATTGAGCGCCAGCAGGTTGGTCTGATCAGCGATGTCGTTGATCACGCCCAGGATCTGCCCGATGTTGGCGGCCTGCGCGCCGAGTTCGGACACGCGGGCCTGCATGGACCGGGTGTGCTCGGACACGCTGCCGATGGCCGCGATGACCTCGCCCACGAGCCGGGCCCCGGCCTCGGCCTGGCCGCGGGTCTCGTCCGCGCCCCGGGAGGCGGCCGTGGCGCTCTTGGCCACGTCCACCACGGCCTCGCTCATCTGGCCCAGGCCCGTCCCGATCTCGCGCAGGCGCGACTTCTGGGACTCGCTGCCCCTGGCGGTCTGGCCAATGCCGCCGGACAGCCGGGACGAGGCGTCGTGCAGCCGCTGGCACAGGGACTCGGCGTCCTGGGCCGCATGGCCGATGTTCTCGTTCTTGTGCAGGATGACCTCCTCCTTCTCCTTGAGGGCGGTCATGTCCAGATACAGGCACAGCCCGCCGAGGCAGCGCCGGTCGGAGTCATAGAGCGCGAAGACGTTGGCCAGGACGTGGCGCGTGCCGCAGCGGTGGCCCTTGATGGCCACCTCCAGGTTGCGGAACACCGCGCCCTCGGCCATGCTGCGGCCCACGGCCGTCTGGCGGCCGGGGTCATTGTAGAAGATCTGCGCCAGGGTCTGGCCGTAAAAGTCCTCCGGCCGGCCGTCGAGCTCCAGCATCTTGAGGCACTCGGCGTTGGTCTTCACCGCGCGTTCCCGGGTGTCCACCAACAAGTACGGCATGGGCAGCCCGTCCAGGATGCCCTGGGCCAGGCCGGCCTGGTGCTTGCGATCGGACTCGGCGCGCGCCAGCGCCTCGCCCGCGGCCGCGAGGCGGACGGCCGCCGCGCGTTCGCGCAGCAGCAACGCCACGGCCATAAGAATGGCGACGGCCAGGGCCGCCGCGAATTGCGGCAGCCCCAGCCGGAACGGTTCAGACGTGAACAGGGCGGCCAAGCCGGAAGGCAGGAGCAGTGTCAGCAGGAACGCTGTGAGGGAACTCCCCGCCGCAACCGGCCAGCCGATGCGATCCTCCCTTGCGTCCATTCCACCTCCCTACGAGGACTGGAACAGGATCTGCGGGCCTGCGTCCGCAATCCTGGCGCAGCCCGTCAGGATCATGGCCTGGGCGAGTTCGCCCTTGAGCTGGTCGATGTATTGCACCACGCCGTCCTTGAGCCCGCCGACGGCGGCGATGCTGAAGGGACGGCCGATCATCACGGCGTCCGCGCCCAGGGCCAGCATCTTGAGCACGTCGCCGCCGGTGCGCACGCCGCCGTCCACCAGGATGGCGGTCTTGCCTTTCACCGCCGCGGCGATGGCGGGCAGCACCTCGGCAGTGCCCGGGGTGTGGTCCAGGACGCGGCCGCCGTGATTGGAGACCACGATGCCGGCCGCGCCGGCGTCCACGGCGCGCAGCGCGTCGTCCGGGGTCATGACGCCCTTGAGCACGAACTTGGCCCGGACGTGGCCGATGACGTCGCGCAGCTTGTCCACCGGCTTGGGCCCCACGGGGCGGCCCATGAGCCGGAGGGTGACGAGGCCCGCGGCGTCGATGTCCATGCCGATGACCGTGGCGCCGGTGGCCGCGGCCTTGTCGAGCTTCTCGAAGAGCTCCTTGTCCTCCCAGGGCTTGACGAAGGGAATGCCGCCGAAGGCCTTCACCGCGGCGAAGCCGTTCTCGTGGATGAACGGCGGCACGCCGTCGCCCGCGCAGCCGACGACGCCGCGCTCGGCGCAGCCGCCGATCACCGCGTCGACGTACTCCTGCTCGGTGATCTTGCCGCCCATGTTGAAGCTGACCCCGCCAATGGGCGCGGCCAGAACCGGCAGGGCCAGCTTGAGGCCGAGCACCTCGGTGGAGGTGTCCGGGGCCTCGGCCCCGTGCACCAGGCGCATGTTGAAGCGGACCGCGGCCAGGGCCGCGACGTTGTTCATGAACGACGCGCCCGTGCCCAGGCCACCCATGCCGGGCACCTCGCCGGCGCAGGCCTTGCCGTTGCAGATGGGGCACACCCGGCAGAAGCCGGTCATGAGCTCCCGGGCGCGCGTGCGCACTTCCTTCATCGTCATCCTCCGGTGGTTTGCGGAGCCCTACTTCATCCGTTCGACCAGCGCCTCGGCCACGTGCATGACCTTCAGGGCGCTGCCCTTGGACTCCAGGCCGCCGCGCAGCTGCATGATGCAGCCCGGGCAGTCGGTGACCAGCATTTCCGCCCCCGTCTTCTCGGCGTTCGCGAGCTTTTTCTTGAGCAGCTCGGCCGAAAGCTCCGGGAACTTCATGGAATAGGTGCCGCCGAAGCCGCAGCACACGTCCTCCTCGTCCGCCGGCAGGTACTCCATGCCGCCGATGCCGATGAGCTCGCGCGGGGCCTTGGTGACGCCGAGGCCGCGGCAGAGGTGGCAGGGGGCATGGTAGGTGGTCTTCTTGCCGTCGGCGCGGAACGCCTCGGGCTTCACGCCAAGGACGTCGTGGACGAAGGAGCTGAAGTCGATGACCCGGTCCGAGAACTGCTGCACCTTCACCGCAAGCTTGGGATCCTTGCCCAGGATCTCCGGATAGCCGTGCTTCAGGTGCGAGGCGCAGGACGCGCACAGGGTCAGGATGTAGTCGTACGAGCCGGGATCGAAGGCGTTGACGTTCTGCGCGGCCACGGCGCGACTGGAGTCGCGCTCGCCCATCATCTGCACCGGCAGACCGCAGCAGCTCTGATCCATGGGGAAATCCACGGCCACGTTGTGCTTGGCCAAGATCTTCACCGCGGCCTCGGCCTGCTCCGGGTACACGAAGTCCTGCACGCAGCCGGAGAACAGGGCCACGCGCAGCTTGGGCGAGGCGATCTTGGGCTTGAGGGCCGCGAAACGGTCGCGGAAGGGCACCTCGGCGATGGCCGGCAGCGCCCGGAAGCCCTGATCCTTGGCGAAGATCATCGGCAGGTGCCGCAGGTACGGCGTGCCGCCGGTGACGGGCCGCTGGCAGCTCTTGGCCGTGCGCAGCAGGGTGTGGAAGAGCTTGCGGCTCTTGAGCACCTGGGCCAGCAGCGCGCTCTGCAGCGGGTGGCCCTCCTCGTCCTGGATGCGGGCGAAGACCTCCTTGATCAGCCGCGGCAGGTCGATGCCGGCGATGCAGTTGGCCTTGCACGCGCCGCAGTTGATGCAGTTCTGCACGAGGTTCTTGGCCTTCTCCCGGCCGTGGAAGAAGTAGGTCAGGATGAGGCCGATGGCCCCGATGTAGATGTGGCCGAGCTGGTGGCCGCCAACCAGGCGGTACACCGGGCAGACGTTGGCGCAGGCGCCGCAGCGGACGCAGCGGAGCACCTGGGAGAACAGCGGATCCTTGGCCAGCTCGCTGCGGCCGTTGTCCAGGAAGACGACGTGCATCTCCTTCTTGCCGCTCTCCGCGCTCTGGCACTGGCCCGGGCCGGTCATCCAGGAGACGTAGGCGGTGATCGGCTGGGCCGTGGCGTTGCGCGGCAGGAGCTTCAGCACGCGCAGGGCGTCGGTGAAGGTCGGGGTGAGCTTGTCCAGACCCACGAGGGCCACGTGCACGCGCGGCAGCGTGGTGGTGAGCCGGGCGTTGCCCTCGTTGGTGCACACCGCGATGGTTCCGGTCTCGGCGATGGCGAAGTTGCCGCCGGAGATGCCCATGTCCGCCTGGACGTACTTGGCGCGCAGTTCGCGGCGGGCCACCTTCACCAGCTTCTGGATGTCCACGTCCTGCTTGGCGCCGGTGACCTCGCTGAAGAGATCGGCCACCTGGTAGCGCGAGAGGTGGATGGCGGGCATGACCATGTGCGTCGGGCCCTCGTGGCGGAGCTGGATGATCCACTCGCCAAGGTCGGTCTCCGTCACCTCCAGGCCCAGGGCCTCCAGGTGATGGTTGAGGTGCGTCTCCTCGGCGGTCATGGACTTGGATTTGACGATGCGCTTGACGTTGGCGTTCTGCGCGATGCGGCCGATGATCTCGTTGGCCTCCTGCGCGGTCTTGGCCAGGTGCACGGTGACGCCCAGCGCCTCGGCGTTCTTCTTGAACTGCGCATAGAGCTCGTCCAGCCGCGCGATGGCCTTGTCCTTGTTCAGGGCCACCTCGCGCACCAGCCCCTGCACGTCCATGCCGGCGAAGATGGCCTCGCGGCTGGCGCGGTAGGCCACGGCGAACTTGTCCATGGCCTGGCGCAGGAACTCGTTGTGCAGGGCGCCGGAAAGCTCGCCCTTGTATTCCTTGAGATCGCGTGCGGTCTGCATGGCCTAGTCCTCCAAGAGCAGGATGTGCATTTCAAGGGGTCCGTGCACGCCCAGGGCGAGCACGCGTTCGATGTCCGCCGTGCGCGAGGGGCCGGACACGAAGGCCACGTAGGCCGGGGCGTCCTTGGACATGGCGCGCAGCAGCGGCTCCACGTCGTAGCTCGTCTCGCGGATGTCCTTGGCGTGCAGCACGCAGACGTGAATCTCGCAGATCATGGTGGCCAGGCGCAGCTCTTCGCTGCGGGAGTCGATGACGAGCGTGCCCGTCTCGGCGATGCCGGCCTGGGCCTCGGTGAAGCCGATGTCGACGCCGCCCAGGTTCTTGCGCATGCCCTCGGTGATGAAGTGCACGCCGCGCTCCAGGCACAGCGCGCCGAGAGCCTTGGCGTCCGCCTCGGGCAGGCCGGGCGCGGCGATGATCTTGGCCGGCTTGGTGTCGCACAAATCGCCCGCGGGTTTGGACAGCTCGGCCTCGCAGCCCGAAAGGAGCAGCTGGCAGGCCTCCTTCTTTTCGCAGACGTCCAGGGTGTAAGCAAACGCCTCTTCCATGCTCTTCACTGGCGTGACAACGGCCGCCAGGAGCTTTGCTTTTTCGGTGAAAAGGTCCACCAACCGCTTGGTATCGCTCATGTCCTCTCTCTCCTCGGGAGTCACCCGGCAGGGCGCTCGCGGCCCTGGCGCTAGAAATTCGTTGGGAGCCGGGCCCGAAAATCGGACCCGGCTCCGCTCAAGCGGATCAAGCAGTTACGGCAGCATCCAGCTCCAGGCATAGGCCTGCAGCATGGTGAGGCAGCTGATGACGATGACCATGGCGACGGAATGGCCCAGGGTGAACCGGAAGATGTCGCCCTCATGGCCGACCATGTTCGAGGCCGCACAGGCCACGGAGATGGACTGCGGGGAGATCATCTTGCCGGTGACGCCGCCGGAGGAGTTGGCCGCCACGCACAGGGCCGGGTCGACGCCGACCTGCTGCGCGGTGGTCTTCTGCAGCGCTCCGAACAGCGCGTTGGACGAGGTGTCCGAACCGGTGAGGAACACGCCCAACCAGCCGAGGATCGGCGCGAAGAACGGGAACCACGAGCCGGCCGCGGTGAAGGCCAGGCCGAGCGTGGAGCTCATGCCCGCGTAGTTCATGATGTAGGCCAGGCCCAGAATCATGGCGATGGTCGCCACGGGGTAGCGCAGCTGGTAGCAGGTGTGGAAGAAGCAGGCGATCGCCTTGCCGAACCCGTAGTGGGGGATGATGAACACGGACAGGATGCCCGAGAACAGGATGGCCGTGCCGCCCGCGGAGAGCAGGTTCAGGCCGAGCACTGCGGCGTAGGGGGCGTCCTTGGCCACGACGGGCGCGGTCTTGATGACCAGGTTGTGCAGGCCGGGCCAGGGCACCTTGATCATCACGATGGAGTCGAGCACCTTCTTGACCGGCTCAAGGCCCCACAGGAGCACCATGATGGCCAGGATGATGTACGGCGACCAGGCGCGGATGACCTCGCCGGCGGTGTAGTCACACTTGGTGGCGACGCCGGCGCTCGGGGCCTCGTCGGGGAAGTGCCACACGTGCTTCGGCTTCCAGACGCGCAGGAACAGGAACAGGCCGATGATGGTGATCAGGGCCGACAGGATGTCGGGCAGGTACGGGCCGTGATAGTTGGACATGACGAACTGGGTGCCGGCGAAGCACACGCCGGCGACCAGGATGGCCGGCAGCACTTCCATGGAGCGCTTCCAGCCGCTCATGGTCACCGACAGCCACAGGGGCACGATCACCGACAGGAACGGCAGCTGACGGCCGCAGATGGCGCTGATCTTCATCATGTCGATGTCCGCCACCTTGGAGGCGACGATGATCGGGACGCCGATGGCGCCGAAGGCCACGGGCGCGGTGTTGGCGATCAGGCAGATGCCTGCGGCGTACAGCGGGTTGAAGCCCAGGCCCACCAACATGGCCGCGGTGATGGCCACGGGCGTGCCGAAGCCGGCCGTGCCTTCGATGAAGGAGCCGAACGCGAAGGCGATAAAGATGGCCTGCAGGCGGCGGTCATCCGTGATGCTGGCCAGCGAGTTCTTGATGATTTCGAACTCCCCGGACTCGACGGTCATGTTGTAAATCCAGATGGCCGTGATGACGATCCAGACGATTGGGAAGAGTCCGAAGACCGCTCCGAGAATCGTCGCGCTCACGGCCAGCTTCACCGGCATGCCCCAGGCGAAGATGGCCAGCAGAAGCGCCGCCGCCGTGGCGACCAGGGCCGACGTGTGGCCGGGTTTGCGCATCACGGCCAGCATGACGAACAGGATGATCAACGGAATGCTCGCCACAAGCGCCGGGATCAGATAGCTGCTCCCGAAGGGCATGTAGACTTGCTTCCAGACTTCCTGAACCATTGGATCCATCTGTTTCTCCTCCTTGCGGTATGTTTGCCTTTGCTCCCCCGCGCCGGACACCCATCCGCACGGGAACTGCGCCCCTAGCTCATCGCTGTCTTTCCTTCGACGGCAACACCTCCAGCGTCGGAAATTCCGGATTCCCGGGGTGTGCTCCCGCGGGGGTCCCCTCCCCCGCGGGAACTGCGCCCCTGGCCGCCAACATTACTTGGCGATGGACTTCAGCACCTCCACGGTCTCCCGGGCGATCTCCAGCTCCTCATTGGTGGGAATCACAAGGATGCGCACCTTGGAGTCGTCGCTGGAGATGTCGCGCGGGCCCCGCTTTGGAGCCAGGTTCTTCTCGTGGTCCAGGCGGATGCCCAGGTGTTCGAGCCCCCGCGTGGAGAGGTCGCGCGCCACGGGATCGTTCTCGCCGATGCCGGCGGTGAACACGATGGCGTCCACCCGGCCCAGCACCGCCAGGTACGATCCGATGTACTTGCGGTTGCGGTAGCCGAACATGTCGAGCGCGAGCTTGGCCTTGGCGTCGCCCGCGGCCACCGCGGCGTGCACGTCGCGCATGTCGTTCATGCCGCAGATGCCCTTGAAGCCGCTCTGCTTGTTCGTCAGATCGTTAATCTGCGCGATGGAGAGGCCCTTCTCCGCGTTGATGAGCGGGTAGATGGCCAAGTCGGCGTCGCCGCAACGGGTGCCCATGATCAGACCTTCCAGCGCGGTCAGGCCCATGCTGGTGTCGATGCTCTTGCCGTTCTGCACGCAGCACATGGAGCTGCCGTTGCCCAGGTGCACCGTGATCAGGTTCACCTCGTCCTTCTTCTTGCCCAGGAACTTGGCCGCGGCCTTGGTCACGTAGGAGTGCGAGGTGCCGTGGAAGCCGTAGCGGCGGATCTTCAGTTCCTCATAGAGCTCGTAAGGCAGCGCGTACATGTAGGCGCGCGGCGGCATGGTGTTGTGGAACACGGTGTCGAACACCGTGACCTGCGGCACGTGGATGAGCTGCCGGGCCACGCGGATGCCGGCCAGGTGGCCGGGGTTGTGCACCGGGCCCAGCGGGATGAGCTTGGTCAGACCGGCCACCACGCTGTCGTCCACGATGCAGGACCTCGGGAACAGGTAGCCGCCCTGCACGATGCGATGGCCCACCGCGTCGATTTCATCCAGGCTCTTGATCACGCCCTTGTCGGGATCGGTGATCAGGCCCAGCAGCAGATGCATGCCCACCTCATGGTCCGGGATGGGCTGGGACAGGGTGACCTTCTCCTCCTTCTCCGTGCCGGGCGCGCTCTTATGCGTGAGACTTCCGGTCTCCTCGCCGATGCGTTCGACGCCGCCCGAGCACAGGACAGCCTCAGTGTCCATGTCGAGCAGCTGGTACTTGATGGAGGAACTACCGGAATTGATGACGAGAATCTTCATTGCAATCTTACCCCTTGGCCTTCACGGCCTGAGCCTGGATGGCCGTGATGGCCACGGTGTTCACGATGTCCGGCACGGTGCAACCGCGCGAGAGGTCATTGACGGGCTTGTTCAGACCCTGCAGGACCGGGCCGATGGCCACGGCCTGAGCCGAACGCTGCACAGCCTTGTACGTGTTGTTGCCGGTGTTCAGGTCCGGGAAGATGAACACCGTGGCCCGGCCGGCCACCTGGCTGTCGGGCATCTTGGTCGCGGCGACGCCCATGTCCACGGCGGCGTCGTACTGCAGCGGACCTTCGATCATCAGCTGCGGGAAGCGTTCCTTGGCGATCTGGGTGGCCTTGACCACCTTCTCCACGTCCTCGCCCTTGCCGGACTTGCCGGTGGAGTACGAGAGCATGGCCACGCGGGGCTCGATGCCGAAGATCTGGGCCGTCTCCGCGCTGGAGAGGGCGATCTCGGCCAGTTCCTCGGCCGTGGGATTGGGGTTCACGGCGCAGTCGCCGTAGACCAGCACGCGGTCCTTGAGGCACATCAGGAACACGCTGGAGACGATGGCCGCCCCGGGCTTGGTCTTGATGATCTCGAAGGCCGGGCGGATGGTCTGCTGGGTCGTGGTGATCGAGCCGGAGACCATGCCGTTGGCGTGGCCCTTGTAGACCATCATGGTGGCGTAATAGGTCGGGTCGAGCATGCGGTCGCGGGCGTCCTCCTCGCGGATGCCCTTGTGCTTGCGCAGGTTGAAGTAGGTCTGGGCGTAGTCGTCGAAGTTGGGGCTCTTGGCCGGCTCGACGATCTGCACGCCCTCCAGCTCCAGACCGAGCTGGCTGACCTTGCTCCGGATGTCGTTCTCGCGGCCCAGGAGCGTCACGTCCACCACGCCGCGCCGGAGCAGAACGTCCGCCGCGCGCAGGATGCGCTCGCCCGTGCCCTCCGGCAGGACGATGTGCTGCTTCTTGGCCTTGGCCTTCTGGATCAGGCCGAACTCGAACATCTTCGGGGTGACGATGCTCGGCTTGGCGGCCACGAGCTTGCTCCGCAGTTCGGAGATGTCGACGTTCTCCTCGAACACGCGCAGGGCCGACTGGATCTTGTTCTGGTCGCTGGGCTCGATGCGCCCGTAGAGTTCATAGAGCACGCGGGTGGTCTTGTAGGTGTGGCCCTGGACCATGAGGATGGGGATGGGCGCGCCCACCCAGCCTTCGATGAGCTTGGTCACCGCCGGCGAGGGTTCAAGGCCGCCGGTGAGCAGGATGCCCGAGATGTCCGGGTAGTTGGTGGACAGACGCGAGGCGAAGCTGCCCAGGATGATGTCGCTGCGGTCGCCCGGGGTGATGACCAGGCTGCCCCGCTCCAGGTAGTTCAGGAAGTTGCCCAGCTGCATGGCCGCGATGACGTAGGAGTCGACCTGATTGGAGACCAGGTCGCGGCCATAGAGCACCTTGGCGTCCAGCCACTTGATCACGTCGGCCACGGTGGGCTTGCCGAGGCGCTGATCCTCGGGGATGACGTAGATGGGGAAGCACTCCGGGCAGCGGATCTTGGTCCGGAGATGGTCCACCATGCGGCCGCCGTCCACGTCCTCGACGCGGTTGATCACCGCGGCCAGGATGTCCAGCCCCTTGTCCTCGAAGGACTCGATGGTGAGCTGGGACGAGGCGACGATTTCGTCCTCGGTCTTGTGCTGGCCGTTGCAGACGAGCAGCACCGGGCAGCCGAGGTTGGCCGCGATGTCGGCGTTGATGTCATACTCGAAGGCCGGGTCCGAGCCGAGGAAGTCCGTGCCTTCACAGAGGATGAAGTCGAAGCGGCTCTTGAGCGCGTTGAAGTCGTTCAGGATCTTCTCAAGCAGGGCCTCGTGCTGCCCCTGGTTGATCATGTCCCGGGCCTTCTGCATGGTCAGCGAGTAGGCCTCGGAATAACGCATGTCCAGATGGAACTGGCTCATGACGAGATTGATGTCGTTGTCTTTGGGACCGTTTTCCGATGAGCTGATAATCGGCCGGAAAAAGGCCACCTTCTGGATGTCCCGCATGAGTAACTGCATGAGCCCGAGGACAATGGCGGACTTGCCGCTTCGGGGCTCGACTCCTGTCACGAAGAGAGTATCAGCCACGTAACTGCTCCTTAGTTTGTGGTGCAACTCGCCTATCAGGTCTCCCGGCGCCGGGGAGGCAAGAGGGGGTGGGGGCTCTGGGACCCCCGGCGCCGGGAGGAGACCTTTACTGCTATCCTCTCGGGGATGCTGGCGAATTGCCGGCACCCTTGGAAGCTTCTCTGTCGGCGGGAAAACCCGCCGCATCTTTCCCGCGTCTCGCCCGCGGGGGCCCGCCGTGCCGGCGGGCGCATCCGAGCGCCTGCGCTACAGGCTCTCGGCGTAGAGCTCCAGGGGGTGCTTCACCTTGATGCGGTCTCCATTGCGGGAGAGAATGTCGGAGATCTGCATCATGCAGGCCGGGCAGCCAGTGGCCACCACCTGCGCCCCGGAACTCTTGATGTTGTCGCGCTTCTGCTGGCCGATCTTGGCCGACAGGTCCGCATGGGTCAGGGTGAAACTGCCGCCGCAGCCGCAGCAGGCGTCGGAGGCGTTCATCTCCTTGACCACGTAGTTCGGATTCATGGCGATGAGCGTGCGCGGCTGGACGCTGACGCCAAGGGATTTCTTCAGGTGGCAGGGGTCGTGCACGGTCACGGCCGTGGCGTTCGCCGCGGGGGCCGGCGGAGTCAGCTTGAGCTGGTCCACCAGGAACGCGTTGATGTCCATGGTCTTGTCCGACAGGGCCTTGATGGCCTCCTGCTCGGCCGGGGACATGGCCTCCGCCATCATGGGCCAAATCTTCTTAATCGTGGAGGTGCAGGTGGCGCAGGGGGTGACCAGGGCGTCGAAGCTGCCGCTCCGGAACACGTCCAGATTCTCGCGCACCAGCTTCATGAAGCTGTCGCTATCGCCCGAGGACAGGGCCGGGATGCCGCAGCAGGCCTGGCCCGCCGGCAGGAACACGCCGACGCCGTGGTGCTCCAGGACCTTGAGCGCGGCGTGGCCCACGCGCGGGAAGATCTTGTCCGCCAGACAGCCCGGGAAGAACGCGACCTTGAGCCCGCTCTTGCCGGCCGGGGTGTTCAGGCTGGGCACGTCCTTGCGCAGGGGCGTCTTGGCCAGCAGCATCAGGTGCCGCTCGCCGAGCATCGGCTCCAGAATCTTGGAGCAGGAGGAGCCGATGACGTCGTTCACCGGGCTGGTGAACAGCCCCTGGAACTTGGAGGCCAGGGACGTCAGGGAATTGAACAGGCCGGGCTTGGTGAGCATGCCGCGGAAGATGAATTTCTTCAGCGGCGGCAGTCCCATGTAGCCGGTCAGGATGGTCCGGGCCTTGAGGAAGATGTCCAGGGCCTTCACGCCGCTGGGACAGCTGGCGGCGCAGGAGCCGCACAGCAGGCAGCGCGTGACCTTGTCCTGGACGCCCTCGGGGTCCTTGACCAGCTGATAGGCCAAGCCCTCCAGCAGGGCGATTTTGCCGCGCGCCACGTCGGCCTCGCGGCCGGTCTGGGCGTACATGGGGCACACCGACTGGCAGGTGCCGCAGCGCATGCAGGTCACAAGCTGGTCGTCCAGCTCCCCCAGCAATCTTATGAGTTCGCGCATGTCGCTCATGGCCTTACTCCCCGATGATCTTGCCGGGATTCAGGATGCCCTTGGGATCCAGGGCCTTCTTGAGCCTGCGGGAATAGAGAATCGTGGCGCGGCTGGTCTCCTTCTCCATGTACTTGCTCTTGGCGATGCCGATGCCGTGCTCGCCGGAGAGGGTGCCGCCCAGGCCCAGGGCCACGTCGAAGATGTCGTCGATGGCGCTCTCCACACGCTTCCACTCTTCCTTGTTCCGGCGGTCGGTGAGGATGGTCGGGTGGAGGTTGCCGTCGCCGGCGTGGCCGAAGGTGCCGATGGTCAGCTTGTACTTCGCGGCGGTCTCGACCAGGGACTTCATCATGGCCGGGATCTTGCTGCGCGGGACGGTGGCGTCCTCCAGAACGGTGGTGGGGCACAGCCGCGCCAGCGCGGGCAAGGCGGCGCGCCGCGCCTCCCAGACCTTGTTGCGCTCGGCGGCGTCCTTGGCCACCTGGATGCGCTGGGCCCCGAGCTGCTTGCAGATGGCCTCGACCTTCTCGGACTCCTCGGCGACCTGGGCCGGGTGGCCGTCCACCTCGATGAGCAGGAGCGCCTGGACCTCCACCGGCAGGCCGGCGTGGGAGAAGCCCTCCACGGTGCGGATGGTGAAGTTGTCCAGGAACTCCAGGGTGGCGGGCACGATCTTGGCCGCGATGATGGCGGCCACGGTCTCGCAGGCCTTGCCCACGTCGTCGAACACGGCCATCATGGAGCGGGCGGCCAGGGGCGGCGGGGTCAGCTTGAGGGTGATCTTCTCGAACACGCCCAGGGTGCCCTCGCTGGCGACCATGAGGCCGTGCAGGTTCAGGCCCGTGACGCACTTCACCGTGCGCGAGCCGCTCTTCACGATCTCGCCGTCCACGTCGAAGAAGTCCACGCCCATGACGTAGTCCTTGGTCACGCCGTACTTCAGGCCGCGCAGGCCTCCGGCGTTCTCGGCCACGTTGCCGCCCAGGGTGCTCACTGCCTGGCTGCCGGGGTCCGGCGGGTAGAACAGGCCGCGCTTGGCCACCTCGGCCGCGAACTGGGCGGTGATCACGCCGGGTTCGACCACGGCGTAGAGGTCGGCCTCGTTGATCTCCAAAATCTTGTTCAGGGCGTTCGTCAGGATGACCACCCCCCCCTGCTTGGGAATGGTTCCGCCGGACAGGTTGGTGCCGCTGCCGCGCACGGTGATGGGCAGGCCGCTGTCGTTGCACAGCTTGACGACCTTGCCCAACGCCTCGCGCGTTGCGGGCCGCACCACCAGCGCCGGAGTCACGGGCTCCAGCACGGCTGCGTCATAAGCGTAGGAGAAGCGGTCGGCCTCGCTCTCCATCACGTTTTCCTTGCCCACCAGGGCCTCGAAATCTTTCTTGAGTGCGTCGTTCATGCGGGGATCTCCTCGGTGTGGCAGATGGGCCGGCGCCTTGCACGCCGGACAATTTGGTACCCAACATAACGCAACTAGCGTGCCAGATCGAGAGAAATCGAAAGATTCTCTGGAGGTTACGCTACAATTACAGTCCTGTCACACCGTTATGTCCCCGCCAGTCCGGAATCCAGGACTGCCGCCGTCCCGGACGCCCGCCAGCCTCAAACACGTCCACGCCGCAAAACGGCCCGTCGGAACGACCGGCCATGCGGACGGAACGGCGGGCCAGTCCGGAAAATCAGATCGCGTATCCGGAGCCGCCAACGCCCGGCCCCTCGGCCGAAAGCCCCCATTTCTTGAGCAAAGCGTACAGATGGGAACGCGACAGGCCCGAGGCCTCGATGACCCGCTGCACGTCGCCGCCGCTGCGCGCCAGCAGGCATTCCAGATAGCGGCGCTCCAGCAACTCCTTGCAGTCCTTGAGCGTCATGCTGGACAGCCGGGCCGGGTCCAGCAGCCCGCAGGCGGTGCACTCCTTCGGGGGCGGCGCCGTCGGCCGGGATTCGGCCTGGCGCTCCACCTCGGCCTCCGCCGGCTGCCCGCCTTGCTGCGGCGCGGCGCGGCCGCGGCCGATGGAGGCTTTGGCCACCTTGATGCGCACGTCCTGCGGCAGGTGCATGGCGTAGAGCGTGCGCTCCGCGCCGGCGGCCACGAAGGCCCGCTCCAGCACGTTGAACAGCTCGCGCACGTTGCCCGGCCAGGAGTAGCCCTCCAGGACGTGGAACAGCTCGCGGTCGAAGCCCTTGAGCGGCAGGCCGTACTGCTCGCACAGCTGGCCCACGCGGAACACGGCCAGGGGTTTGATGTCCTCGGGCCGCTCGCGCAGGGGTGGCAGGTTCAGCGTGATGGTCTTGATGCGGTACAGCAGATCGCTGCGGAAGGCCCCCTGCTCCACCATGCGGTCCAGGTCGCGGTTGGTGGCGGCCACGAGCCGGAAATCGCTCTCCACCTCGCTGCTGGCCCCGACGGGGCGGAAGCGGCGCTCCTGGAGCACGCGGAGAAAGGCCTTCTGGAGGTGCATGGGCATCTCGCCGACCTCGTCCAGGAACAGGGTGCCGCCGTCGGCCAGCTTGACCAGGCCGACGCGGTCGGCGTCCGCGCCGGTGAAGGCGCCCTTGCGATGGCCGAAGAGGATGCTCTCCACCAGGGTCTCGGTGAGGGCGGCGCAGTCCACCACCACGAAGGGCTTGGCGGCGCGCGGGCTGTTGGCGTGGATGGTGCGGGCGAAGAGCTCCTTGCCGGTGCCGGTCTCGCCGGTGATCAGCACGCTGGCCCCGGAGCTGGACGCGCCGGCCACGGCGTCGAAGCTGGCGCGCATGGCCCGGCTCTTGCCCACCACGTCCTCCAGCACCAGCGCCACCGGGTTGCAGGCCCCGCGCTTGCCGGCGCGGTACTTCAGGGCGCGCTCCAGGGTGAGCATGGTCTGTTTGATGGGCGAGGGCTTGAGCAGGTAGTCCCAGACGCCGCCCTGGATGGCCAGCTCCGCGCCGTCCGGGTCGCCCCGGCCGGTGAGGATGATGACCTCCGGGCTGTCGGGCAGGGCCTTGATGTCGCCCAGGGCGGACAGGCCGTTGCCGTCGGGCAGGGTCACGTCCAGAAAGACCACGTCCACGCCGCCCTGGCGCATGCGCTCCAGGCCCTCCTGGAGGGTGCCCACGCAGGAGCCGTCATGCTTGAGCCTGCGCGTCAGGCTCATGAGCGTTCCGCGGACCTCGGCGTCGTCGTCGATGATGAGGATGTTGCCCATGTGCGCTCCGGACTTCGGGGTTGCGCGCTCGCACCTGCGGCGGGCGGGGGGAGGCGTGCTCCCCCCGTGCGCCTGCCGTGGCTCATGGACTAGGCCAACTGCGCCGTGCCGTCAACGCCCGGATTTTCCAGGCGTCATCGGACCTTTCGCGGCGGGCTCAGCGGCCCTGGCGGGGGCGGTTGTCGCCGCGCCGAGAAGGACGGGGCTGGGACTGCTCCTGGCGGGGCGCGCCGTAGCGGTAGCGGCGGCCGAACAGGCCGTCGCCGCGCTCCGCGGCGTAGATGTCGTCGCCGGGCTGCGGGCGGTTGCCGTTGACGTCGCCGAACTCGTCGCGCTCATAGCGGGGGGACTTGCCCTCCGGATGGTTGGACCGGGCCGGGCGGCCTTCGCCGGAACGGCCTGCGCCCTGGCGGGCCGGCTTGGCGGCGCGCTCGTAGCGACGCTCGCCTTCCGGACGGCGGTCGTCGCGGTGCTCCGGACGACGCTCCGGGCGACGCTCGGACCGGGACTCGGAGCGTTCGGCGTCCGGTCGGGCGGACTGCTGCGGCCGGGACTGGCGGGCCGGCTTGGCGCCGGCGACGCCGCGACCGCCGCGCGGCGGCAGGGGCGGCCGGGCGAACTCGCTGTCGCGCCGGGGAGCGGGCATGTCGTAATCGAAGCCCTCCAGCTTGCGCCGCTTCAGCGGCTCGCGCAGGAGGCGCTCGATGGCGCGCACCATGCTCATGTCCTCGGCGGTGACGAAGGTGTGGGCCTCGCCGGTACGTTCGGCGCGGCCGGTGCGGCCGATGCGGTGGGTGTAGATTTCGGGGGTCGTGGGCACGTCGTAGTTGACCACGTGCTCCACCAGGCTCACGTCGATGCCGCGCGCGGCGATGTCCGTGGCCACCATGACGCGGAAGCGGCCGTCGCGGAACCCGTCCATGGCCTCCTTGCGGCGGTTCTGGGACAGGTTGCCCTGCAGGGCCGTGGCGGCGAAGCCGGCCTTCTCCAGCTGCTCGGCCACGCGCTTGGCGCGGTGCTTGGTCCGCGTGAACACGAGGACCGAGCCGTGGCCGAAGCGCTTGAGCATCTCCATGAGCAGCGGGGTCTTCAGGTGCTGGGCCACGGGATAGATGGCGTGGCTCACGGTTTCCGCCGGGGCGTCGTGGCCCACGCTCACGGTCTCGGGGTCGCGCAGGATCTCCGTGGCCAGGTGGCGGATGGCCTCGGGCATGGTGGCCGAGAAAAGCATGGTCTGGCGCTCGCGGGGCAGGCCGGCCATGATCTTGCGGATGTCCGGCAGGAAGCCCATGTCGAACATCTGGTCGGCCTCGTCGAGCACGAGGACCTCCACGCCGGTCAGGTCGACGGTGCGCTGGCCCATGTGGTCCAGCAGGCGGCCCGGGCAGGCGACGATGATGTCCACGCCGTTGCGCAGGGCGGTGATCTGGCGGTTCATGTTCACGCCGCCGTACACGGTGGTGCTGCGCAGGCCGGTGTTGCGGCCCAGGTCCAGGGCCGCGGCGTAGATCTGCTCGGCCAGTTCGCGCGTGGGCGCGAGAATCAGGGCGCGGGCGCGGCGCTTGAAGGCGGCGGGCTTCTGCATCAGCCGGGTGAGGATCGGCAAAAGGAACGCGGCGGTCTTGCCGGTGCCGGTCTGGGCCAGGCCCATGAGATCGCGCCCCTGCAGAGCCGCAGGCATGGCCTGGGTCTGGATGGGCGTCGGGGTGGTGTAGCCGAGGTGTTTGATGTTGGCGATGACAGTGGACGGGAAGGAAAAGGAATCGAAACTCAAAATGGATCCTTTGGTGAAAGGGAGCCGCTACAGCGCGAAAATGCGCCTTAACGGCGGCGAAGAGCGTCTCATGAACAGGATGCTGCGGGCCGGGACAGGATGGGCTCAATCGGGGTAAGATGCCAATGTCGGCTCTGGTGCCGAGGTGGGTGGCGGGCCTTGCAGCAGTGGCCTCGCCTCTCAAGCACGTGCCGTGCCGGGACGCATCCCGACCGGCGTCAACTAAGCTTGCGGGAGGGGGATGTCAAGGGATTTCACCCCGGACTGTCTCCCCCTCCCCGCCCCTAGCGCTTGTTGACGAACATCAGCGGCCTGCCGCCCTCGAAGACCATCCGGACCTGCTGCGAATTGGCGATGCGCTCGGCGTAACGTTCCATGGCCTCCTGGGTGGCGGCGGCCACGGCGTCGCTGAGGACCATCGCGGCGTGGTCGCAGTTGGGGCCGGAATCGCCGTCCGCCGTGCGCAGGCCCGCGACCATGGTGGACAGCAGGGTCTTGTTGGCGGCGTCCTTGGCCGTGATCTCCATGCCGATCTCGGCCGTGGCCGAGGCGCTGCCGCTGAAGAAGCCGGGATCGACGCGCATGCGCGGGGCGTAGCGCGCGATCTTGACGAAGACGTAGCCGGCCGCTCCGGCCTCGCGCAGCTCCTCGGCCGTGGGCAGCTGCTTCTTCTCCAGCACGGTCTCGAACATGGCCTCCGTGGTCTGGCGGATGGAGGCCAGGAGTGCGTCGCCGGGGTCGCTGGAATACTGGTGAAAATTGCAGATCCGCGTGGCGGTCTTGATGGTCACGGGGGACGCGACGACGCCCTTGTCCATGACCAGGAACACGGGGCCGGGGATCTTGCCCTCGTAGGACGAGTAGATGTTCACGGCCGGCGCGGCGCGGATGTCCGCCTTGTAGGTGCAGCCGCAGAGCAGGACGAGCGCGAGAATGGCGAGTACCGTGGTGATCCGGACGGGGATGCGCAGCATAATGCCTCCTTTCGCTTTGTCTTTTTTTTAAAGCGATATAGGTAGCACGATGCGACGTCAAGCAATCTATATTTTATGATTTGTTAAAGCTTTCGCTGGGATGCGAACGAAAGGGCACTCAATGATGGAAAGGATGGGGAGGAAATGTTAGGGTGTGGTGGGCAATAAAATTGATGGGTACGGGGATGCCAAGGGAAAGATACAGGTTACGCGTCGTCGGATGGGAACCTAGCGTCATCAACAGAAGATTGGACCTTATTGACCGCCTTCATTATTTCAGCCGCCTGCATTACAGTTCCCTGGTCAGCTTCGACGCCCTGAATCATTTTTTGAATTTCTTCTAAAAGCCTTGACTCCAACTCATCTAACAAATCATAAAATCCAGCACTACCGTACTCGTCAACATATGATGAATAATGTGGCAACGCAGCCTTAACTAGATCAGAAACATTTTTTTCCTTAATATACTTCGGCTTATTCAATCCGTTCTGTAGCATAGTAAGCCTTATAATATCACAAGTTATAATTGACTGATATGCGGAGTAGAGAGCCCATGAAATAGGAGAAACGTAAAGCTGGGCACTTTTGACATTAATAAACGTTGATACAACTTCGCTAGCCTTGCCGCATGTTGCAATTAACAATTCTCTAAATTTTTTATTTGATTCCGACTCCTTCAATGCGGCCTCAATGTTGTAATGAGATAGACAGCTAGATACATATTTACCCTTAGCTAACGACTGCATCCCATGCCATAGTTGTTCTGCTGCAGTTATCCTACGCTTATCTATAATTGCTTGCCGAGTAACCATGCTAGCCAAAGCCCCACTGCGGAGAGCTTCGATCTGTAATTCTTTGGCGCGCAACTCAACTTTGTAGAGTTCTTCACTCCTACGCAATTCAGATCGGACGCCCTCAATTTTTTCATCAAATTCGTGCTGTATGCTCTTCGTTAAGCGGGTAAAGATCAGTGTGCGTGAGAGCCACAAGACAAATCCAAGGAGTACGCTAGTTGAAATGCCAGGAATCCAATCGTAGAATGTCATGATTCTCTCCAACTACCCGGCTAGCCACAAGCGCCGGAACACTTCCCTCTGCCACAATTCCCCTCC
>Ga0268357_100144_pt1 | contig 122098 bp, 100 predicted proteins | sample BioMet10_FD_192466 | JGI IMG/M metagenome (GOLD analysis project Ga0268357, IMG submission 192466) | Sewage microbial communities from Oakland, California, United States - Biofuel 10 (Illumina Assembly) | ecosystem: Engineered > Wastewater > Sewage > Unclassified | place: USA: California...
GATCCCGTTCTTGTCCCTTTTTGAATTGACAGGGGGTGCCCTTCCTCGGACGCCCCGCTCTCCATTTCGTCTCTCTTCCCTCTTCCCCTCTCGCTCAACTCTTCAAAAATCCATCGCCGTTACCGGCCATTCATGTTTCGGTCTTTAAGGCCGAACAGGTGAGGACTATACACGCTTCTGCATTTCTTGTCTATAGGGTTTCGTGTTTTTTTTGCATCGCACCATTCCAAAGTCTGATACACAGACCCGAGAAAGGCATGCACATGTCTAGGCAAAGACATCATCAGATACCACTCATTTTCATTCGTGCAAACGACACAACCCAAGAATCCTATACACTCCTAAGGAACAAGATAGGAAATAGAGGAAGAACTCAATCGAATCATGCAAACGACAATTGCCCAGAGGGTTTAGAAGAACATGACCGCTCTCCCCTTGCATGCTTTTTCCCCAACAGAGGACTTTTCCCATGAAGCAACCCTCAAAGACAGGTGGTATATGCGGAATATGAGGATATTTGCGTACATCAACAGAAATTTCCCCGATGCGGTGGAAATCCATTATTGCGAAGGACAAAACGCATTGTCCTTTGTCGGAGCCGGTGAAAAGACCAACAAAACCCTCCGCACCATCATCAGGAACCTGCTTGGATTCGCTCCCTCGGGGCTTGTTCAGGCTTCCAAACCCAGCAATCTGCAACCATTGGTATTCGCCATCGCATTGGCCATCAAAGCCCATGCCGTTACCATCAACGAACTATCCGTACTTGTCGCAGGAACGAGCGACCTCAGCGGAAACCTGACATCCGCTACACCTCCCTACCAATACCAGGAAGTCGCCCGACGCTACCGTTGCGCTTTGGTCCTGTTACCGCCGAACATCGGCGACCAATGGCCATCGGTACGGCATGTCTCCACCCTCAACCAAGCGCTCCGCTCGCTCCTCACCTATCATCCATCCTTTGACGGAAACGCCCACCCGCTTTCCTCAATCATCGGATTATCGTTGGTGAAACGTGCCGTTGAAATCGCAACTGCAGGACGATTCCACCTGTTTCTCTACGGGCCTCCCGGCTGTGGAAAGACGATGGTGTTTTCTCGCCTGTGCCATTATCAGGAAACGATGCCGGAATTCTGGATCAGAGGGCATATGAGCGGAAAGTATCTTGAAGACCATCAAATCACGTCCTTGGTTGATGGAGGTGTGCTCATCGCAGATGAATTGCCCTGTCAGAAAAGTTCGGCTCTGCTCTTTCTCAGAACTTTGATGGACAACTCTGAATCCATCATGGTCGCAGGAGCGATGAATACCTGTCCCTGTGGAGCAAAAGGACTAAGCGGAGCAACTTGCACCTGCAGCGAAAAACAGATAAACGCTTATTGGGACAAGGTCGGAATTCCGCTTTTGGACCGTTTTGACATCAGGCTTCAGGTAGGAGATGATAATCCTCTTCAAAGTCATATAGAAGTTTTGCCGAACGACTGGAAGGACAGGATCCTTTGGTGCCGGAAACAACGGGACATCCACACCAACGGGGAATACCTGTCCATCCTCAGGGAAGCGACCCGTTGCTGTGACTTGTCCAAGCTCTCCACTCGTTCTCGTTTTTCCTTCGCCAGGATTTCTCGTACCATCGCCGATTATGACGGCGTTGAAACAGTGGGAAAACGGCAATTTCTCGAAGCATATGGCTATAAACGTTTTCGCAACGAGTAATTGTTATTGGGCGATTCTGGAAAGCACCGTTATTCTTGTCCCTTCTCCAAATCCGTAAGACAGTTCTGAACCATCCCCTCTGCTCTCGGCATGGGTTACCTGTATGAGATCATAACGCCGTAGTTTGAAAAAACCCTGTGCATTCGCCACGCTATCCCCACTCTTGGCGGAAAAGGCGAAGCGATTCTTGCCATCACAAAGCAGGTAACGCACACGGCCGCCTTTGTTCAACATGGCATCCGAAACGACTCGTGCCAGAATGGTGCCTTTAGGTTGTTCATTCTTCGAACCCATTCCCTTTTTTAACAGGAAAAACGTCATTTTGACCGACTGTCGGTCAAGATTCGCCTTATCGGCCAAAGAGGCCATCGGTTCGATCGGCTTCCATCCGATCTCCGCATGGCACGTATGCCCTTCACCGGCGGCCAAGGCACCGCATGGGCAATCGCCGATGCAGGGAGAAAGAATAGTGAAACCCTCTTTGACCAAGCCATCACGTACAGACAGGAGTTCCCTGCTTGTTCCCAACAAAGCGGGTTCCGCAAGGAAAAGCATACCCTGTGGCGACAGACTACTCGCCGAAATGTCTTTCAGGAAACGCACCCGTTTCTCCACCGCATCCTTCTGCCCTGTCCAAAGTTCGTTGAGCGTATGGCTGAGCAAAATGCAGTCGTAAGGCTTTTCGGTGGCAGGAAACGGTTCTTTCTCAATATCACACAGGTGTGTCGTGACCACGGTATCGGGACCGGACAGCAGGGAGACGGCTTGTTTGAGCGCTTTTCCGCTCGCATCAACCAACACGATTTCTTTTTTCCGATGGGGAAGGAGATCGCACAAGGCACAGGAAGCACCACCGGGACCGGAGCCCACATCAAGAATTCGGACGCCATCCTCAGAACCTAATGAAGAAATCACGTCCATCCTGCTTGAAAGAGCCAAGGAAACCTGCAGATAAGAAACCGGCCAATAATACATAAGGTATGCGCCGAGCATGACGGAATCCTGCATATAGCCGGCACCCGCCAGTTTGCGGGAACCGGTCAAGCCACGCTGCAGGTTGATGAGCGAGTTTGACGCACGTTCCAACTCCCCCTTGGTCATCGGTCCGTTACCGCCGCCTCCCCTCCAGAGGGAAAGCAGGGACGGGATGTGGTTTTTAAGCAAACGCTCACTGTTTCCTATTCCCATAAATCCTCCGATACAAGCATATCCTTTTCTTCAAACAAGGGAAATCGTTCAGCTTCGTTTCGCACTGACCGTCAGATATACGGCACACAACAAAAGGCCGAACCCCACAAAGAACAATATGTTCAGCCGCTCGCCAAGGAACAAAAAGCCTATGATGACTGCGGTCGCAGGCTCAAACATACTGACGATTGATGCGCGTGTCCCCCCGATCATCCGGGCTCCGAGGGCAAAGAACGTCGAGGCTGTCACCGAAGTGACCAACGGCTGGAAAATGATGTACAGCAGGCGGGACCGAAATGTTCCCGTCAAGGTATCCGGATGAATCTGCCCGAGGATTCCACAAAGGACAAACAGCACCACTCCGGCTGAAAGAGAAAGCAAAAACACCAAGACCGTGTTGTCCACTTCCCGAATCTCTTTTCTGCCGAGAAACACCACATACAGCGAAAACGTCACCGAAGACGCCAAGGCCAAGAGGACTCCTTCCCGCTTCGCTCCTCCCACAGTCCATGGCTGGATGATGCAGAAAAGCGAGGATACCGCAAGCAAAATGGCCCAGAGAAGCTTACGACACAGCTTTTCCTGACCAGACAACCAAGACAGGAGCATGACGAACACCGGATACAGGAAATGAATCGAGGTGTCCATTCCACTGGGAGCGAAACGGTAGCTTTCATACAGGAGCACGCTGGTCAACCCGAACGTCAAGGCGCCCATGGCAAGGATTTCCGACAAAGTCTTCCGTCTGACGGCAAGCGTTTTTTTCCGCACAACGACGACACACAAAAGAAAAGCAGCCGTACCAAGGAACCGGATGGCTACTTGCAAGAGGACAGGGAAGCCCAAGTTTGTCCCTACGGAACTGAAAAGAGGATTGCAGCCATAACAGACTGCGGAAATGATGGTGATGACAAAACCCATATCCATGATTCCTGAGTGAAGCGTTTTTTGTGAAAAGAGGCAATATCTTTCACCCGACCTTTTTCATTGACAAGTCATGTCATTCATATATTATTGTATATATGAATAAACATATCATACGTTTTCTTCCGCTTTGTATCGTTTTGTTCAGTTTCGCCCTTCCATTGCAAGCTCTTGCCTTCGAGGATTTATCTCCAGAAAACCAGCAACAATACCTGAAAACAAAACTCACCGTCAAAGTCGGGCATCAGTCTGACCCACAGAAAATCGATCCCCATTCCTTCAATTGGGAAGCATACAAAGGGCAGAGCCTTTTTTCTATGGATCACAGCACATTCTTTTCCCTTACCGGCAACAAACCAATGGCCGAGGAAGCCTCGAAGTTTGAAGTGCGTCGGATCCTCGACAAAACTTTGGCGAACTGGATTGCAACCGGCGGAGCGACAGTGGTCGTTACCGGAGGCGTTTTGTTGTTGCTCAACACCATCGGCAGCTACCAGCCGGTGACGAAAACGTATGCAGATTCGACCCGATCCTTTGAATGGGGAATCGTTGGTGTCGGTGCTGCGATAGCTCTGGCAAGCGTCCCCTTCTACATCAGGGCAGGCAAAAAACAAAAAATCGAAGTGTCCGTCGCCTTAGGCATCGCCAATGATTACAACACACGGTTGCTGGAAAGCCTCAAGTAATATCCGGGAAAGAACCATGGCGAAACCGTTTGGCAAAGAACCACTTCCTATGATATCTTATGGAGGGTTTGCCCAATTAGCCTATGAGTACTAAAAGCACGCTTCACAAAACCGCTGATGTACGACAAACAGGATGGTGGATTGTTGTCCCGTTCCTTGTGTGTGCGGTTGTGCAATATCTGTTTTTTTCCCATTTTCTTACCCAATACCAACGCAACAACGCCAGTGACAGCGCTTCCTATCTGACAGAGATAAACAGACAAGGGATGGAAACCGTCAAAAGCCTCTTGTCTGAAGACAGGAACCTTGCCCATACGCTCGCCTACAATCTTCAGTCTGCATCCTTCACTTCGGATGAGCAACTGCTCTCATTTCTGAGCTATATCAAAGGTTTTTGGAGTATTGTTGACTTGCTTGTCTATACGGAGAACGGTATATGCCTGAATGCGGAAGGTGAAGCGCTGAACAACGGTCTCGCCTCTGAACATGCAACCGACACCCTCCAGAATGGGGAAGATTTCCGTATCGTGAAAACACAGGCCGAGTACTCCGTCGCCGTCAATACGAAAGCCACGTTCCGTGGTTCCCCCATCGTCGCCGTTTCCGTCCTCCATAACCTTGACCACATCATCAAGGACATCGGGTTCCGTCCCTTCAGGGAAAACAGCGCGGTATACATTACGAAAAACAACGGCGTAAAGATTTGCCAATCCAAGAACGAAAACAACAAAAGTCCTTATAATGTGCTTTCTTTGTTTGAAAATGGTACTTTGGACAATTTGTCAATCGTCGGACAGACAGACCTCAAAATGATCATGCAACAAGGCAAAGACGGGGTATTCCTGTTCACCGGGAAAGGCATATCAGCGACGTATGTCGTTTTGACGGCGATCAACTTCATGGATGACACGCTCTTTCTTTTCACTTTGGTGCCGCAAAATATCGCCGATAAGTCCATGAAGGCCTTCTCGTATCAGGTTTTCGTGCTTTCCGTGGTCAATTTCCTGCTTTTGCTTGGCATCTTCGGGTTGTTTCTTGTCGTCAACCGTATGAAAAACCGTTCATACCGCGTCGTCCTCCGCTCCCGGGAACATTTGTTCGACTTGTTGGTTTCCCAGACACAAAACGGTTTCATGCTTCTGATGGATGGAAAAAGCGAACCTTCCTACATGTCCTCCAACCTTTCATCCATTCTCGGAGTCGACATCCAACGCCTCACCAAGACGCAGAACGGCTTCATGCTTGAAGGGAAAGGACAAAGTCTGGCACTGGATGAAGTAAACAAAGCATTGACCAGATGGGACGGAAAACAGGAATTCGCCAGCGGTTATCTTCCCTGTCAGAAATCAGGAGAGACCCGCTATCTGCGCTTGAACATCTATCCGGTCAAATCGAAAAAGGAAGAGTATATCGGTTTGTTCCAGGATGTGACGCCGGAATTCATCAGGGAACAGAATCTGAAGGATGCCTTGCACATGGCCAGCAGCGCAAACAATGCAAAGACCAACTTCCTGTCCAACATGTCCCATGACATCCGCACTCCGCTGAACGCCATCATCAACATGACCCGTTTTTTGCAACAGGACGGTCTACAAGACAACAAACTGTCCCAAGAACGCATAGGGATCATCCAAGAGTCATCCATCCACCTGCTTGGTCTGGTCAATGATGTCTTGGATATGTCACGCATCGAAAGCGGCAAATTCTCGTTCAACAACGCGCCATTCGACCTCAATGAGACCATAGAAGCTGTTCATACCATCATCAACCCTTTGTGCGACAACAAGAAACAGATATTCAGACTCCAGAAAAACAATCTGTCGCATACCCAACTGTTCGGGGATAAACTCCGATTGAACCAGATACTGATCAACATTCTGAACAACGCCAACAAATACACCCAAGAAGGAGGAACCATTTCCCTTGAGGTATCTGAACTTCCTTCCATCAAGAAAGGGAGCGTCCCATTACGTTTCTCTGTTGCGGATAACGGTATGGGAATATCCGGCGAGAACCTCAAAACCATCTTCGACCCCTTCTCGCGTGTGGAGAACAACTTGGTAAAGAGTACCGAAGGCAGCGGTCTGGGACTTGCCATCACCAAAAGTTTCGTTGATGCGTTGGGCGGTACCATCACCGTGGAAAGCCAGGTGGGGAAAGGCTCGCTGTTCACCATCGAGTTGTTCTATGAAGAAGCTCAAAGCAAAACAGAAAAGACCATCCCCGCAGAGGATATCTCCACAGTCCGCTTTGACGGAAAACGCGCCCTCATCGTCGAAGATAACATCATCAATCTTTCCATCGCCTCAACCATACTCAAAGCCTGGGGGATGTTGACGGAATCAGCCACAAACGGGCAAATCGCCTGCGAGCTGTTTGAAGCGAAACCTGCCGGTTATTACCATATCATCTTTATGGACATCCAGATGCCGGTGATGAACGGCTATGACGCTTCACGGCACATCCGTTCTTCAGCAAAATCCGATGCCAAGAGCGTGCCCATCATCGCCATGACGGCAAACGCGTTTGCGGAAGATGTGGAAAAAGCCAGGACTTCAGGTATGAACGCGCATGTTGCGAAACCTATTGACACCGAGCAATTACGATTGGTGATCCGATCGTTTCTCTAATATATAAGGAAGCAAAACATGGGAAAACGTCGCGCTTTTTTACTGTTTGTCCTTCTTCTTGGCTTGATGGTTTCTGGTTGCACCCGGAAACCTTCAGGAAAAGCAGAAGCCATTCCGAGCGGATACGCTCCGAATGAAATCCTCACCTATGACAAGCTTGAGGACGGCAAAACGCCGCTGTATATCGGCGTCATTGAAAATGATGACATCATCCCGCTGGTGGATGCGTTCGCAAGGGAATATCCCACGGTTCAACCGATTGTACTCTACCTGCAGGTCGGCGATGCCTGTTATTCCCCAGCATGTTCAGCCATCAAGCACGGGTATGGGCCAGACATTGTCTTCAACTGTGATTTCGGTCCTGAAAACGGTACGTATCTGGAAGATTTGTCTTCCTATGACGAAACATCGCTCTTTGAGGACGAATCGTTGGCTCAAAATGACGAAGACGGACACTTGTACGCATTGCCCGGACCAGCGAAAATCATGGGTATCCTGTACAACAAGAACCTCTTTGACACGTATCATCTGGAGATACCCAAGACGTTCGAGGATTTCCTCACGCTCACCGATACCATCACAAAAGTGACCAACGGCAAAGTGGAGGCTTTCAATCCGAACGCAAAGTACGCTACAGACTTGCATGGGGGGTTGGAGGCATTCGCCTACGGACAATTGTTCTCCGGTGTGGACAACAGGAAATGGTATCGCCAGATGCTTGCGGGAAACGCCTCGTTCGCTGAGCATATGGCACCGTATTACCAGATGGTCCAGCGCATGATCGACCATGGGATCCTCACTCCGGCATCGTTCAGCTACAGCTACACGACACGCTCCAAGAAGTTCATCGCAGGCGAGATCGCGATGATCAACAACACTTCGGACATCAATTTCCAAGATTCCAGTTCTTTCGGCATCTTCCCCTTCCCTTCGCTGGACGGCAAGGAACAGTATGTATCCAGCCGGCAGAGTTACAATCTCAGCGTGGTGAAAAAGAAACGGGACGCAGCGCAGCAACAAGCCATCAAAGCGTTTGTCTCATTCTTTGCCACACCTGAGGCTCAACAGTTATGTGAAGGCGGCAAACTCATGACCAGCAGCGTGAAAGGAACGCCTGTCACCTACTTTCCTTACCAGGAAGGCTTGAAGACAACCATCAACGGAGGCTTTTACTTCAAGCGTCTCGACTTCAAAGGGTATGCCATCCCTGACAAATACAGTGTATTGGAAAGCATGAGAGCCGATTTTCTTGCTATGGCGAAGGGTGAAAAAACCGTCAGTCAGGCTGTCACGGAACGCGAACAAAGCATCAAAGAAGCGGCCGTCCATCCGGAGCCGCATCTGGACTGCAACGTAGTCGGAACCGCGACAGCGGACTTCACGACTTTGGAAACCAGTTTCTTCATTGCGGACGTTTTCCGGAAGAAGACAGGGAGCGACATTGCCTTGATCCCCCATGGGACCCCATTCAGAGGCAACCTGCAACGCCTTTTGAAGGGTGAAATCCTGGATAAAGAACTGTCTTTTCTGCAACCCCGCTCATTGGACAACAACACCAAGTTGGTCAACGTGGAAATGACCGGAGCCCAGCTGAAACAGGCTTTGGATCATCCGAACGGTTATTCCGCCAATCCAGAGAATTGCCTGTACGCATATTCCGGGTTGAAAGCCACCGTCGCTCCGTTGAGAAAACCAGGATCGAAATACCTCGCCATCACATTGATGGACGGCACACCCTTGGAGGATGACAAAACCTATACGGTCTCGTTCTGGCAAGGAATGGTCTCCCCGCAGTATTACCAGAAGACACTCACCGTTTATGAAGACTCATTCCCAAGCATCCTGACGGAAGAAGTGAAAAAAAACCAAACCATCACTCCATCCCAAGACGGCAGAATGACGATTGACTGGAGGTGAACATGATCCGGTTTTCATTAATCCTGTTCCTGGTGACGGCATTGGTGGTAATGGGTTGCAAAACAGAGAAAACTCCTGCAGGACCGGCCGATGAGATCCTGACGTTGGATCCGGTTCCGGCCGGAAAACTTGTCCTCACCTTCCGTGCCGAATTCAATGTGGACAATGAAACCATCCAACACGCCTTGTCGGAACAATTTCCTGATGTCAGGTTCATCCCAGTGTTTCACTGCGCCAATGAGACGCAGTATGAGTTGCGCCAATCGCTTTCAGGCGGTGGTGATGAAGATATCGTCATCTCACCCAATCTGAAGACGGTCAATGATATCGTGCCGGATACCCTCTTGGATCTTTCCCCGTATGACTTTTCGGACAATTACCTCGGCAATGCGCTTGCCGGCTGTGAGATCAACGGCAAACTCTATTACTTGCCTGGCCCTTTGGCGTTGTTCGGCATCATCTATGACAAAACCCTGTTTCAGGAACATGGCTGGCAGATCCCGCACGGGTATGACGAGTTTCTGGCCTTGGCCAAAACCATCAGATCAAGCGGTATGAAACCGATCCAGCCAACTGCGAAATACCCACGACAAGCCCAATTGTTCCTTACCATGTTCGATTACAAACGGAGTTTCGGGAGTGTTTCAGGCTTCAAATGGATACGTGATTTCCAACAAGGGAATGAAACGATGGTCGGAAAACTCGATAATGCGCTTCTCCGTTTGTCTGATCTGGCCAAAGAAGGAATTTTCACGCCTTCTGACTTTGACATGCAACCAGGCAACCGCAGCATGATGATGTACACAAACAACACCTGCGCGATGATTGTTGAGACCGATCAAGCCGAAATGTTCGCCAAACAGTTCAACTCGACCCATTCGTATGGGATTCTGCCCATCTGGTGCGGAAACGCCCCTGATGACGACCATCTGATGTCCATTCCGTTCTACTACATCGGATTGAATAAGAAACTGTCGGAAAAGGGCAACGAGAAAAAACTCGCCAAAGCTCTGGAAGTGCTCAAATTTATCAGCACACCGGACGGACAGGTCGCTATCAACGGCGGGAGGATGAATCATCTCAGCAGTGTCGCAGGCACACCCTATGAGAAAACAGCTTTCAATGAACATATCCAGGAAACCATAAGGAAAGGGAATCTGGTGCCTGAAGTCGACCTTCTGGCCTCGGGAAACAACAATGCGGTGGAAAAGCAACTCAGGGTCGACATGAAAAAATATCTTGAAAATTCCATGGATGCATTGGCTCTGGAAAAAAATCTTGATGCGACTCGTGACGCGGCACTTCTCAATGGCATCGACAGGGGTGCGCTTGTCGGTTTTGCCGACGACACGTTCACCCGATTGGAAACAGGTCTGTTCATCGCTGATGTGCTGCGTGCCAAGGCAGGCGCTGACATTGGGCTCTGCCTTGTGGGCACGGTCACCAGAGGCATGGTCGGAAGGATTTATCAAGGCGATCTCTATGCTACAGACATCAATACGCTCTCCCTTTCCGTCGGGCAAGGAAACGACACAAAAAACGACAAGAGACTCTGGTTGGTCAGGTTTACCGGCTCCCAGCTTCGGGAACTGCTGGCAAAGGCCAACAGGACTGAAATACAAGAAGCTATCCCCAACACTCCGTACTATGTGGCTTCAGGACTCGAGATTACGTTCGCTCCTTGGAAGGAGAAAAAACTGGTCAGCGTGAAGAAAGACGGCAAAGAGCTTGATCCCCAGGCAACCTATACCGTAGCTCTATGGGGTTGGCCGTTTAAAGACCCCTGTAAGGGGACGATTCTCAAGGCCTTTGGGGAAAGCAGCGAGAAGATACTCACCGAAGCCATTCAAGAGAAAGGCATCATCAGTCCTCCCGAACCGGCAGGAAGATTCACGCTCGTCTATTAAGCCTGCCATGTCGCAGAAAGGAGTGCAAGCGCCGCTGAAAGCTCTCCGTCGTTTGTTTCGTAACTGATCGTGCCCTGATATCCTGATTTTTTGAGAATGCCAATACCTTTTTCGAGATAGTCGGAAAAAGCGCGCTCAGGCAGTCGCCTGCCCTTTTCGGCGAGATGGACATGATGGATGAGAGGCAAAGCGCTCCGCAGATCGTCCACGTCCTCGCCGTTTTCACACATATGATAGAGATCAGCCATCAAGAGAAACGAAGGATTGTCCAGAGCACGTACGAATGCCATACCCTCTTTCAGCGTGTTCAGATAATTGCATTCCGCATGGTTCAATGGTTCAAGGAGCACGGTAACCTTTCCGGCGCACGCAGGAAGCACATACCGGTCCAAGACACAGGCGAATGCTTCATCCGCCTGTGCTTTTTCCATGCCTGAAGGAATATTCCTGGCCCCTGCGCTGCCCAAAACTATGGAATCGCAGCCTAGCCGCCCGAGAATGGGCAACACGTCCTCAAGATATGCTTTGATCCTTTCCGGTTTCATCTCGGAACCGATCAACCGGACACTCTTGGGAAAGAAATTGCATGCGGTGACACACTTCCTTCCCTCCAGCAACGCAAAGAGTTCAGAGAGCTGACGCTCATCGGCTGACCATAATCCCGTCAACGGGAAATCAGGATAATCATAGCCAGCCTGAAGGATCCTTCTGACTAAACCGAGATCAAGCGAGAACAGCGGATTTGTGGCGAATCCAGTGCAAAAACCGAACTGCATCAAAGCCTCACCGGTTGATGCGTCCGTGCGCTTTGGTAGATCGCCTCGATGATGGCGACCGCTTTCCTCGCCTCTTCGCCGGTGATCGCCGGACTGCTGTCGGTATCAAGCGCATGCAAAAAGTCCTTAAAAACCAAGGCATGCCCATGAAATCCGATCGCCTTTGGATCTGACGCGCCTCCACCGGTCTTGGTCGCATGCATATAGGTTTCCCGGATGGACGCGTCCTGTGCCGTTTCCGGCGAGAATTGCCAGTCCTTCAGGCTTTCTTCCTCCAAAACCGCAGAACCTGTACTTCCACAGATTTCCAGTTTCTTCAAAAAACCCGGATAGGCAGCCGTCGTGCCTTCGATGACTCCAAGCGCTCCGCTTTTGAAACGGAGCGTCGCGACAGCCGTATCCTCAACTTCGATACGTTCATGCCCCAGTGTCGCCGTATAACCGGACACTTCCTCCACAGGCCCGCAAAACCATTGCAGCAGGTCGACCGCATGAATCGCCTGGTTCATCAAAGCCCCACCTCCATCCATCTTCCACGTGCCATGCCATTTCACCGCATCGTAGTACTCCTGGGAGCGGAACCATTTCACCTGCGCGTCACAGATGGTGAGTTTGCCGAACCGTCCTTGCTCAATGGCCTGCTTCACCAACAACGGCGCTTCGTGGAAACGTGATTGGAAAACACTGCCCAGTTTCACGCCACACGTTTTCGCCATGGCAATCATTCGGTCGCACCGTTCGGTTGTAATCTCCATCGGTTTCTCTACGATCACCTGTTTGCCCGCCTTCATGGCGGCCTCTGCCACTTCCAGATGAGCGCCGCTCGGCGTGGTGATGGTGATCACATCGATCTGGGGATCGGAAAGGAACGCATCAAGATCGTCATATGCCTTACCACCATGCTCCAAGCAGAATTTTTCAGCCCTTCCCGGCACCATGTCAAATCCTGCGGCAAATCGTGCGTTCTCCAGTGAGTTGATGGCTTTTACGTGCACATCCGCGATCATGCCCAATCCGATAATCCCAAAACCGTATTGTTTCATACTTGTATCCTTTTTGCTTGCTTCTCAGCCCGTATGGCCAAACGCATCGTCTCAAGCGTATGCGCTTCGGTGATGGCTTTCTCCGTACGGTGCATGCAATCAAGAACGAAGGCACCGAAGAACGGGAAACCGGTCATGCCGTTGGCACAGATATGCCTTTCCCCGTCCTTGTCGACAAGATACACTTGATCCCCTTTCGCCTCACGGGCGACATCAAGGTATTTGCGCACTTCGATTGTCGCCTTTGTGCCTACAATGAACATCCGTCCATCACCCCATGCACCGAGACCGTCAGGAGTGAACCAGTCCACCCTGACCATACCGGATGCTCCATTGTCCGCCAGCAGGGAAACTTGTCCATAATCCTCAAACGCAGGGTATTCATGATGAGCGTAATTTCCTACGAGGCTGGAAGTCACTGTGGCGGTACGCGCTCCGGTATACGTAAGGAACTGCTCGAGTTGGTGGCTTCCGATATCCGTCAGTATGCCTCCGCTGTAACGGGGGTCGAAAAACCATTCAGGTCGCGTGGATGCGCTCAACCGGTGAGGTGCAAGTATCGTCACGCTGACGACTCTCCCCAAAACCCCTTCGTTGATCAACTGCTCCGTATAGACGGCACCTTCCACATGGATGCGTTCGCTGAAATAGATGGCATATTTCCGTCCTGTCTGGCGGCAGACTTTTTCCACATTGTCCGCCTCCTCCAATTCCAGCATTCCCGGTTTGTCAGCGAAGAAGTCTTTTCCAGACTCCATCACCTGGATTCCCAGAGCGGCGCGTTTGTCCGGACGGATGGCACTGGCGACCAGCCTGACCGTTTTGTCTGACAAGATGGTCGCGATATCCGGAGCGGCTTTTCCTGTAGGATGCTTTTCCAGAAACGCTTGTACTTTGGAGGAATCCTCATCATAAACCCATGTCAGAGTCGCACCGGCTTCACACAATCCGTTGGTCATGCCGTAGATATGCCCATGATCCATTCCGATGACCGCGAAGCGGAATATGTCTGGTCCTACCACGGTGACTTTTTTCCCCTTTGCTTCCGGCGCATAAAACATGCCATCCATCTTTTGCATATGCAGCCCCTTCAGTTTGGCGTGAAATCCGACGACGCCACCGTCATGCGGGATTTCTTCCGCTTGAACAGCCCCGTCTGGGCGAAAATCATCAGGAGAATGATGATCAGGAACACCACACAGATCGGACGTTGGAACATCGGCAGGATCGAACCGTCGCTGAGTTTCAACGCACGACGCAGGTTGGAGTCGCACATCGGTCCCAAAATGACGCCAAGCAGGAATGGCGCGGCAGGAAATGACAACGAGGCGAGAACGATACCGACCAAGCCGAAGAAGAACATCACCTTCACGTCAAACAAGTTATAGTTGATCAAATAAGATCCTACCGAACAGAGCATGTAGATCATGGGCATGAGGATTTTTTTCTTGATGCCCAGCATCTTGATGGAACCGCGTGCGACGAGCAGACCGAGCATCCACATGGCGATCGAGGAAGCGATCAGGTACACGCTCACTTGGTACACGAATTCCGGAGATTCGCTCAAGAGAAGCGGACCGGGACGGTAGCCATGCATCAGGAAGGCGGCAAGCAGGACGGCCGCCGGCGCGGAACCAGGCACGGCAAGGCTCAAGACCGGTATGATCGCGCCTCCGATACAGGCGTTGTTGCCGGTCTCCGTGGAGATGACGCCCAACGGTTCGCCTTTGCCGAAAGTGTCGGGATGCTTGCTGTTGGTCTTGCTGGCCCAATAGGATAGCCATCCGCCGGTATCTTCCCCTACACCGGGTATGATGCCTACCCCGACGCCGATGACCGCTGAGCGAATCACCGCAACGAAATGCTTCCCTATCAAACCAAAGCCTTTTTTCATTTCAAAACCACTCATACGCATCACCGGGGAATCGTCCTGATGCTTGAAAGCCTTGACGATTTCCGGGAAGCCGAACAAACCGATCATCACGGGTATCAGAGCGATGCCGCTCATCATGTTGACGTTGCCGTAACTGAAACGCGGGATGGTATCCACGGAATCCAAACCTATTTGGGACACAAGGAGGCCAAGAATACCGCTGATCCAGCCTTTCAAGGCATTGTCCTGCGCTGTGATGGTACCACATATGACGATACCGAAGATGGTAAGCAGAAAGAATTCCCAACTTTTGAATTTCAGGGCGAAACTGGTCAGGAGCGGAGTGAGGGTCAGTACAAAGATGACGCTGATGATCGTTCCCAGCATGGAACAAGTCTCCGCCAGAAAGATCGCCAAACCGGCTTTTCCCTGCTTTGCCATCGGAAAACCGTCAAGAGCGGTTGCCGCGGAAGCGGGAGTCCCCGGAATATTGAGCAGAATGGCCGATTGGCAGCCACCGGAAATGGAACCGACATAGACGCCCAACAGGGCAATCAACGCGGACTGGGTCGGAAACTTGTAGGTCAATCCGGTAAGAAGCGCTATAGCCATGGTGGCGCTGAGGCCCGGAAGAATCCCCATGACCAAACCAGACAGCGTGGCGAGAAACAAAACAATGAGATTATAAGGTGACAGGACCGTCATCACGGCACTGCCCAAGTATTGTCCGATCATGTTCATGCCTCCTTATGGCAATGAGGTCTTGAAAGCGACTTGGAACAGCAGATACACTGCCCCAACGCCCGCGATGGTGATGATGACCAACTTCCAGACTTTGTCAGCCCTGAGGTAACCCATCAACGCCATAAGGAAAATGAAGGAAGCGGCCCAGAACGGGAGTCTGCCCAAAAGGATGAAGGTATAGAGGGCGATGATGACGAGCCCGACCGCCATGGAAATCGTATCGGGATTGGTGATGGCCGGTTTGAACCAGAGCTTCACTTCCTGCCAATACTTCTTCCAATTCGTTCTGATGGTTCCGTTTCCGTCTTTGAGGGACTGGAAACACAACATCACGGAACAAACAATCAACGCGAATCCGAGAATGATGGGAAGAAACGCCGGGGAAATGGTGAAATCGGTGATGTTGTACGGAGCGGATGCGGCATAACGGTATATCCCCAGCCCTTCAACAACAACATATATGCCCAAGGCAACAAGCACAAAAGAAAAAACGAAGTCTTTTGTCTTTTTCTCCATAGGAACCTCACAAAAAAAATCAAAATGGATTGCCGCAGGGTGAACCCTGCGGCAGACACGCAATTACCGTTTGATACCAAACTTCGCAGGATCAAGTTTCGCTGCGCCGGCATCGAACATCAGATAGCAGGCACGGCTTGCAAAACTGTCCAGGAACTTCTGGGATTCGGCACGCCCCATCGGATTGACGGTGAAACTCTTCAAAGCGCAGAAGTCAAGGAAAGCCTTGTCTTTCACAGCGACGTCGAAGGCGGCGTCAAGTTTCTTCAGATCGTCTTCGGAAAGCCCTTTCGGGATGAGGATGCCGGTGACTTCACCCATCGGCAGGAACTTGGCGGCTTCCGGATACGTCTTCTTGATGGTCGGCACAACAACGCCCGGCGCAAGAGTGATGTCATCTTCAGCCAACGTGCAGAGTGCCTTCACTTTTCCCGCAATGATGGCATCCTTGTATTCAGCAAGAAGCTGCGGGCATGCTTGCACTTCTCCGGCAAGCGTCGCGGTGAAAGCCGGTCCGCCACCATTATAGGTGATGTGCTTGTAGTCAACACCGGCGATCGCTTTCAGGCATTCCGCACCGAAGTGTCCGCCCGTTCCGATTCCCGCTGTCCCGACGGTCAGCTTGCCAGGATTGGCACGCATATAGTCGATCAAGTCTTTGATGGTGTTGAACGGCGAATTGGCGGGAACCACGATGACGTTCGGGGCATACGTCGCGATCCAGATGTCCCAATCCTTGTAGGTCTTGTTGGTGTAGCCCATGATCGGCATGGTGGTGAAAGCCAGCATTCCGTTGGCCAGGATGCTGTACCCATCCACAGGCGCATTCTGGACGTTCAAGGAACCGGCACTTCCACCGGCACCCGGAGTGTTGATCACGTTGATGGTGACACCAAGCTTCGCACCCATTGCGTTGGCAAGCGCACGCGCGGTCAAGTCAGTTGTGCCGCCGGCACCATACGGAACGGTCATGTTGATGCTCTTGTTCGGGTAGTTGGAAGCCTCTTTGGTTCCTTCTGCGAACACGGCACCAAGTACGAGCGACAGTACGAGACACATAGTCAGTACTTTCTTCATTTCAATCCTCCTTGGATAAATTGGTGATATCATTCACGGTATCCCCTTCTACAAGGGTGCAATCCTGAATGAAATGTGAACCTGAACCGACCGGCAGGGTCCCTTGGATCTGTTCCAAGAGCACTTCCGCCGCCTTCGTCCCCAACGCGGTATCGCCCATATCGACATGGGTGAAATTGTTCCGTCCGGTCATCGCCCATTCAGGGCTTCCGATCATCAGCACGGAAATATCGTCGGGAATCTCCAATTTGTGGTCCATCAGGCATTTGATGCCCCCGATGGCCTGCATGTTGAAACCATAGAACAAAGCCGTGGGATGGGCTTGAAGCGCGCGCTCTGTAGCCGCATAGCCGCCTTTCGCCGAAAACACGTCATTTTCGATGATCAGACGGGATACATCCCCTCCATACTTCTTATATACATCCTTTGTCGCGTTTTTGCGTGAATCCAAATCCATGATGCCCGAATCCCAGCCGATATACGCGATGTCCCGGTGTCCTTTCAGATAGAGGTATTCCGCACCGGCGTAGCCACAACGGTAGTTGTTGGTGGTGACCCAGTGGTATTGCTCCACGCCGACAAGCGGACGGTCGACGATCACCATGGGCACGCCGGAACGGCGGAGAAGCGCTGTGTTCTCCGTTCCGTTTCTCGTCGGAGTGATGATCAACCCTTCCACACGCTGGCTCGCCATCCGATCCAGGATTTCCTTCTCTTTTGCCGGAATGTCATCTGTATTGGAAATGACCAAATCATAGCCATGTGCCATGAACAGACGCTCGGCTGCGACGATGATCCTGGTGAAGAACTGGTTCTCAAATTGAGGAACCAAAATGGAAACCAAATTGCTGTTTCCACCTTTCAGAAACGAAGCGCTGTTACTCTTCACGTAATCAAGGCGTTTGGCGGCATCCAGCACTTTTTTCCGGGTTTCTTCACTGATGTATCTCCCTTTTTTGTTGTTGAGCACATACGAGACCGTCCCGGCTGTAGTGCCGGCCAGAACGGCAACATCTTTGATCGTCGCGTATTTGCTCATTCGTCGCTTTTCCCAAAGGCAAACGATTGCTTAGTGATGCAACACGGTAGGCAAACGTTTGCTTATTTCACATCATTATTTTGCCTATACTTTTCCTCATCTGTCAAGAAAATTTTCCATAATTCTTCCGGCTGGGTCTGTAGACGACCGGCCTTTCTCTGCGTATCTTAAGAAAGGAGGCAGAAAAACCATGAATGTATATGATTATCGCGTCACGGACAACAAAGGAAATATGGTCGGGCTTTCCCAATACAAAGGCAAAGTCCTGCTTATCATCAATACCGCAACCGAATGCGGTTTCACCCCTCAATATGCGGACTTGGAGAAACTGTACCGTTCCTACAAAGACAAAGGTCTGGAAATCCTCGACTTCCCGTGCGACCAATTCGGGCATCAGGCACCAGGAACCAGTGAGGAGATCGCGAAATTCTGCACAGGACGATTCGGTGTCACCTTCCCTCAGTTCGCCAAGATTGATGTGAACGGAGTGAATGCTTTGCCGTTATATGGGTACCTGAAGAGCCAAAAGGGATTCGCTGGTTTCCGAAAAGAGCATCCCATCACGCCGATTCTGGTGAAGATGCTTTCCAAAGCTGATCCCGATTACGAGAAAAAACCTGACATCAAATGGAATTTCACCAAGTTTTTGATCGACAAGAACGGCAATGTGGTTCAGCGTTTCGAACCTACCGAAGACATCAAAGTCGTCGAGGAAAACATCAAAAAAGCCTTATAATGGTGAAAAAAGCTTCCCTCAATCCATGAAGGAAGCTTTTTTATTATGCAAAAATTGGTATTCCAATAGCATAAATATTCATAAACACTTGCACTTCTTCCCTTGCCTCCATATAATCAAGAGAAATTCTTTGTTATGCGTGAACGTTTTCTGTAAATCGTACGGAAACGTTTGGGGAGGGGTTTATGAGTGGTGTGCTGATCATGTTGATCGCAATCATCGTGTTGGTGTGCGGCTATCTGTTTTATGGAAAATGGCTGGAAAAGACCTGGGGGATCGACAACAAAATCCCGACTCCAGCCCATACGATGGAAGATGGAATAGACTATGTTCCTACCAAGAAACAAGTCGTATTCGGCCATCAGTTCGCTTCCATTGCCGGTGCGGGACCGATCAACGGACCAATTCAGGCCGCTATCTTCGGATGGGTTCCGGTTCTGCTCTGGTGCCTTATCGGCGGAGTCTTTTTCGGCGCCGTTCAGGACTTCAGTTCCATGTACGCTTCTGTGCGCAACAAAGGCAGATCAATCGGCATTATTATTGAGAACTATGTAGGAACAACAGGAAAAAAACTGTTCCTGTTGTTCGTATACCTGTTCTCCATTCTGGTAGTCGCGGCTTTCGGAGACATTGTCGCAAAAAGCTTCGGAACATATCCGGTCAGCGATGCCACCAAAGTGCTCAACCATTCAAACGGACAGGTCGCCTGCGCTTCCACCATGTTCATCCTTGCGGCAGTTCTGTTGGGGCTGTTCATCAGGAAAAAAGCCCCTTCCACGATGGTGAACACAATTGTTTCCATCTCCGCATTGATTGTTTGCATCGTGATCGGATATTTCCTGCCGTTCTTCATCCCCATCGAGGGCTGGAGATACCTGGTGTTCATTTATTGTCTGATCGCTTCCGTCGCACCGGTGTGGATTCTGCTGCAACCGCGTGACTACCTGAACAGTTATTTGCTCGTCGCCATGATTGCAGCCGCAGTCTTAGGCATCTTTGTCGCCCATCCTGCGATGAACCTGCCTGCGTTCACCGGTTTCGTCGTCAACGGCACGCCGTTGTTCCCGATCCTGTTTGTCACCATTGCCTGCGGTGCCGTCTCAGGCTTCCATTCTTTGGTTTCCTCAGAGACAGCGTCCAAGCAAGTCGACAAAGAAACCGACATGCTTCCCATCTCCTATGGTGCGATGCTGGTCGAATCGTTGCTCGGTGTCGTTTCGTTGGTCGCAGTCGGCGCCGTTTCCGTCGGAGGCAAAATTCCTGCCGGCACACCGCAACAGATTTTCTCCAGTGCAGTTGCCGGTTTCCTCGGTGGGCTGCACATCAACAAAGATGTGAGTTTCACCTTGGTCAATCTGGCCGTCTCCGCGTTTGCCTTGACCAGCCTTGACTCTGTGGCCCGTGTCGGCAGACTTTCCATCCAGGAATTCTTCATGGACAAAGACACCGATATGGACAACCTCAGTCCCGCATTGAAGATCCTTTCCAACAAATGGGTGGCTTCCCTGCTTGTCTTGATCCCCAGTTTCGCGCTTTCTCTCTCCGGTTATGCGCAGATTTGGGCTCTGTTCGGCTCCGCAAACCAGTTGCTTTCCGTGTTGGCACTCTGTGCTGTCGCGGTATTCCTGAAGAAAACTTCCCAAAAGAACAAGATGATTTATATCCCGATGTTCTTCATGCTTGCCGTCACCACCAGTTCTCTGGTGATTTTGATCATCAACAATATCAAATCCTTCGGAAAACTGAAGAAAATCACCATCTTCGGACAATCGATGCAGATCATCTTTGCGATCCTGCTCATCGCTTTGGCTGTCATCGTTGCCTTGCAGTGCTTCAAAAAACTGTTCGGCAAAGATGATGCGAAAACCCAAGCGGCAACAGCCGACTGATCCGTAAGAAAAGCCTTGAGAACGTCGTCGTCCAGAAATGGATGACGACGTTTCTTATGGTTCCAGCAAGGCGAGTATTTCCATGCTCGCACCTGCTTCCTGTGCGAGCATGACAGCATTCTTTTGCTGTTCGTTGCGTTTTCGTTTGTCCGCACCATGTTTGAGAAGCTCATTCACCACTTTCCACGAAGCTGAACGCAAAGCCGCATGATGAAGCGCGGTATTCCCCTGTGCATCACAGGCATACGGTGAAGCTTCTTCATCAAGCAACACGCAGAGAGCCGCAGCGTCATCCCTGCAGGCGGCTTCCATCAAGGCGGTACGGCCATCCTCATCTTTCAGGTTGACTCCAGCTCCATGGGCGATGAGGGTCAAGACAACGGAAAGATGACACCTATGGCGTACTGCAAGAATCAATGGCGTCGTATTCCGAAAGTCCCTGCAATTGACGTTCATGCCATGCTTGAGTAATTCACGGACATGCTTTCCACCTGCTTTCCCGATACAGGCGAAATGGAGAGCGTTCCGGCCATCCAGACCGATGGCTTCAAGGGATGCGCCCCTTCTGACAAGATCACGGAGTTCCTCCAATGGAAAGAACCGCCAATCCCGTGCGGGATCGACCAAAGCGGGTATAAGCTGTTTCAACGTCGTCGCCAGAAAGGAGCGCACCGTATCATAGCCTCCAGCAAGCAGGGAAAGTCCCATCGGAACGTATCCCGCTTTGTCTTTGGACAACAACCGGGAACCCGCATTGGCCAGCAAGCTGACCACTTCCTTATCCCTCCCTTTGATGAGAGCCACCATCAACGGGGTATGGCCGGAAACGTCTTCTTCCAAGACGGAAAACCCCGAACCGATCAACAACGAGATGACCGACTTGTCAGCCGAACCGGAACATGCATGATGGAGAGCGGTCATCCCCATATGGTCTTTGACGGCAATGCCCTCCCCCATTGCCAGTTCCTGTTTCACCTCTTCCAACCGGGGACGCCGATCGCACAGACGCATAAGCGGAGTCAGGCCATCTTCATCCACAGACGCGCATTCCTCCACATCGGCCTCTGTTTCTGGGAACTTCTCAGGTCGCAAGGCAGAGGCTTTTTTCATTCTCGTCCTCAGAAACTCAGGGAAAACAAGAGGGAACCTGGCTTTCCACAAAACCTTGACGAAAGCAGGACCCAGATGGGAATCCAGAGCAAGCATCATTGGTGTCCAGCCTGCGCGGTTCGGAAACCTGACTTCCGCTCTTGCGGAAAGCAAGGTTTTGATGACTTCCAATGGCGCACCCCCACGGAGAGCCAGATGAAGCGGTGTATCGAACTGTCTGTCCTTCGCGTTGATATGCGCCTGACACGTCAGCAGAAATGGTATCGCTTTCCACATGGATGGATTTTTCACCGCTTCATGCAAAGCTGTTTCATTCGCATGGTTTCTGGCGTTGATGGAGCAACCGTAACCACGAAGCAACTTGAGAAGACGTATGGAAGAATGATACCTGCAGGCAGTCATAAGCACGGTATTTCCGTCCTTGTCCGTGACTCCTTTGACGGAAACGCCTTCCTTGAGCATTTCCTTGATGGTGGCAAACGGGGCTTGGTAGCGAATGGCATGCATGAGCACGTTTCCATCGTCTCCACGGACTTTGATATCCGCACCCGAAAGGAGGAGTTCCCTGAGCGCCATGGGGGAAAGAGTCGCCCAGCACGCACCCATTCCCAGCAAGGCATCAGGCCTCGCCAACAGCAACTGCGGATGAATGGCTTGGTATTGGAGAGCGGAGGCTGCTTTTCCGCTCTTGTACATTCCTTCATGTTCCATGCGGTAATGATGGTCCAGTTCGCGGTTTTCCAGATATTCGATGACGGCATGTGAGGCGTGTGTGGTCCTGGCGAAATCACTTGCCTGAAAACAGTGGTTCCACCATGAAAACGACAGTTTCGAACCATAGTCGGCCAACAGTCTGATGACATCCAAGGACTGTCTTCCTTTGATGGCGTGCAACAAAGCCGTCCAACCTTCCTTATCCATCGCATCAACCGGCGAGCCTCCCTCGAGGAGCAGGAGCAACACAGCCATTGACGCATGATGCGCGCAAGCATGCATCAAAGCCGTCCTGTTGTGCCGGTCTCTCCGGCTGACACTTGCGAAACCATCCTCAAGCAATGTCCGCACGACCTCCGCCGAAGCTTTTTCACGGACAGCCCTCATCAACGGCGTAAAACCGTCCTTATCCTGCTGGTTGATGGCCGCATGTCGGGCAAGCATGTTTCTGACATCTTCCGGCACCATGGTTTTCCAATCAATCCATCGTGCGGTCAAGGAAGCCCGCATCAGGCCAAAACCTCAAGCAATTCTTCCGAAGCCTGACTCAATTGGGCGATGGAAAAAGGCGTCATGCCTTCCTCATCACGGACATGGAGGTCAGCACCATGGCGAATCAGCTCACTGATGACGGAAAAAGAAGCATGCATTCCCAGGGCGATCATCAAAGGGGTCCAGCCAAAACGGTCCCGGGCATCTACATCAGCACCGAATGAAAGCAACAGCCTGATCATTTCAGACGGCAAACCGAGAGTGCAGGCCAGGGACAACGCCGTTTCCTTGCATACGGAAGTTTGGTTCACGGCGGCATGGTTCTCAAGCAGCAAAGACACCACCGAAACAGCGGATTTTTTGCGAATCGCACTCATCAACGGTGAAACTCCGTCACGGTTGCATTGATTCACTTCAGCGCCTTGGAACAACAATTCCTTGACAACAGGAAGCGTTCTCTTGTAGGCTGCAGCGACCCAAAGCGGACTGTAGCCATAGAAGTTGGTATAGTTGACATGCTGTCCGTGGGCGAGCCACTTCTCTAGGTTCATGACGGTAAAATCGGCTCTCCTCAAGGCAAGCATCAATGGGGACCAACCTTTCAAATCGATCGCATTCCGCTCCGAACCGCTCACACTGATGGATCCCAACAACCGGCAAACAGCTTTTGACCAACCAATATCTTTGTCAAACCGCGCGTTCTCTTCCCAGATACAGGACCCTGACACGTCTTTGAGTTTGAGTTGTCCCATGTCCACTCCTCACATGGCTTCACCATAACGCAACAAGAAGACAGGAGTGTCAGAGAAAAGGACGCATATACCCGGACATATATGCCGATATCGGGTACAAAAGCGAAAAATTGTCTTATTCATCTTCAAAACACGCAGTTTGTCGCCATATCATCGCATACAGCTGAATCAAGGCGGAGCGTAGTCACTTGAGCAAATCAGACAACGTGGAGAAAAGGAGATCGGGATTGATCGGCTTCGCCAGATGGGCGTTCATACCAGCATCAAGGCAATTCCGCACATCACTGTCATAGGCATTCGCAGTCATGGCGATGATGGGGATTATCCGGGCATCAGGACGATCGAGATTCCTGATGGCTCTCGTCGCTTCCAAACCATCCATCTCCGGCATGCGGAGATCCATCAAAATCGCGTCATACGAATTCGGAGGAGAAGCGATGAACAAATCCAGACCTTGTTTTCCATTGGCGGCAGTCTCCCCGATGAGCCCTTTGGTCATCAGAATGTGCAAAGCTATCTGCGCATTGATGGCGTTATCCTCGAATACCAAGACCCGTTTGCCTTTCAACAGCTCTTCGTTTATCGTCACATGCGTCTGTTTGGCCTCAGTTGTCTTGGCCAATATCGCAGGAAGCGTGATATGGAAAGAGGAACCCTTGCCCAGTTCGCTTTGCACTTCCACGTTTCCTTCCATCAAAGAAACCAGATTCTTCACGATGGCGAGTCCCAGACCGGTACCTTTGGACGTACTTGAGTTCGGATTCTGTTCTTGGGTGAACGCTTCAAACATATGCTTTTGGAACGCTTCACTCATGCCGCAACCGTTGTCTTTGACGACGAAATCAATCAATGCCTCCTTGGTGTCATATGAGCAAAACAACTCTATCGTTCCGCCGATAGGAGTGAATTTGGCGGAATTTGACAACAAGTTGAACAGTATCTGGTTGACGCGGATCGAATCCAACAGAAACGCAGGAGCTTGCTCATCAATGGTGATGGAGAATTTGATGCCTTTGTCTTTGCACAGCGGAGTGATGATGGAGCCCAAGTTCGACTTGAGTTCAGCAAACGAATACGGGACCGGATGCAATTCCATTTTTCCCTGCTCCACTTTGTTCAAGTCAAGGATGTCATTGACCAGGGAAAGCAGGAATTTGCCGCTTGCATCGATATCGGAAAGGTATTTTTTCATCACCGCATTGCTTTCCTCCCTCTCTGCGAGGTAGGTCGTCCCGATGATGACATTCAACGGAGTCCGTATGTCGTGCGACATTCTGGAGAGGAAATCTGTTTTCGCCTCACTGGCGATCTTCTCCTTATCGACACTCTCTTTGAGACGTTTGTTGATGTTGTACATCCATGCAAGGTCGATCGCCAACAAAGAAACAAGATAGATGATGATCATCAATGTGTACCGATAATCCCGTTTGTTGACATGGAACGAGGAAAGCGGTACGCAACTGACACAAACCCAATCTGTATCAGGCACTTCCGCATATACGAACACGCAAAGTTCACCCCTGCTGTTTTTGAACTGGAATAATCCGTTCCGCCGACTGCCGAATTCTCTGGCAAGCGCATTCCGTTGATCACGCGACAGATTGTTGAACGTATAGAAATACTTGAACAGGTTGTCTGATTTGAAATCGGAAGAACCGAATATGTAATTCCCTTCCTTATCCACAAGAACAGTTGACATGGAATCATAGCCTCCGCGCATGTCGATCATGTTCTCGAACGAATCGCTGCTGAACACGGAAAGCAGGACGTTGTCAGCGCCATCAGAGAACGGGACTTTGGAGTACAACGCGAAGCTCTTGTGTACGGTGATGGCATCGGTGAATTCAGGCATGTATTTGAGGGTGGCGTCAGCCATTGCCAACAAATTCCTCATCGATGCGTAATCATTGCTTGTATAGAAAATCTCCTCATCTTGGGTACCCACAACAAGCGCTTGCCCCACACCATCGGGATTGACGATTTCATAGATGGAGGATTTGTCGCTTTGCAACTCTCGGATGAATGCCAGCGCTTCCTGTCTGCTCATATTCCTGTTGGTGATGTAACGCACCACATCGGAAAGACGATGGCGCTGTTCGTAAAAGAAGGCACTGATGATGTTGGATGAAGCTTGGTTGAGGTTTGTGATGTCGGCTATGTTCTGTTCATGCAATTGGGTCCGGTAACTGATGCTGTATCCGACAATGGTATGCACGATCAGGATGACGATCACCATGTTGACCAGAATGATGAACAAAACGTTGTGTTTTTTCCCTCTGATATCCATCATTCCTTCTTCCTCTGTTTCTCGAAGCCCGACTCAAGACCTTCCATATAATGAGAAAGAGGATACATGGTGCCGTCCTGCCTCATGTATTTGGGTGCGTTCGCTTTTGACACATCGACAAGCGTCTTGTTGATGACATTGTAAAACACATAATCAAACGATACTTGACCGAGTTGCGTAACCCGTGTTCCTTTCATATTGAATGTCTTGTTGATGTACGTTTCAGCATCCTTGGTGTTGGGAATGATGCTGTTCTCTTTTGCATACACACTGTTTTCCTGTCGGGAAAACAAAAAGTTGAGGAACTCCAACGCCCAATCCACATTCTGTCCGTTCTTGTTGACGGCTATACCTTCGGAAGGAGACATATAGGCGAAGCCGCCTTCATCGCCAACGGGGGCGAGGATGAACTCATACTCCACATCGCTGTGGAAATCTTCCTTATACTTGTCCAGCGAGGTCTTCAGCGACATGGGTTCGGCTATGAACGCGACATCCGTTTTGTCATGAACTTGCCTTCCCTCTTGATTCTTGCCGATCACAATGCCCAAGAAGCCGAGGCATACTCCATCCTGAGACCCAGTGAGGAATTTGCCGTTGTTGGTTTCCACGTATTTGTAATCGTAATACCCCTTCTCCACCAGTTCGTACAAACGGGAGACCGGGTTTCTGAACAATTCACTGACACCGACATCCGCCCGATTCACAGAAGCATAGACATCCGCGTAACTCTTGGAATTGCCGATCAGATCGCAGACATACGGATACATCAGTTTTTGGCCGAAAGAGTTGGGGTTGCCTTGAAGCGGCACATACCCGGCCGCCTTCAGGACCTCGCAGCAATGAAGCAATTCCTGATAATTGGTCGGTGTTTTCAGAGAAAGAGAGGCAAGCAGAGTCTTGTTGACGAACAACCCCCGTATCTCAGCTCCCATCGGGATTGCATACAGATGATCCTGATAGGTGAAATTCTTGATCAATCCATCGTAGGTGTATGACAAATCCACCGCTTTACCCGCAGTCTTCAAATCCAACGCATAAGGCAAGGATGGTGAATCTCCCTGAATGTTGTTGGTCAGGAACAAATCAATGGTTTCGTTGTTTTCAAGGCGTTTCGCCAGATTTTTGGAATAATTCTGCAGATACTCATATTCGATATCGCAGTTTGGGTACAGTTTCCGGAAATCCGTGATCACTTTTTCCAGAGCTTTTGAAGAAACCGTATTCCCCACGATGGTCATCTTGGTGTTGTCCCGGCTGGCGAAAGACGATTTTTTCTGGTATTCTTTGGGGCTGCAGGAGACCAACGCCAAAGCGAGCAGAAAGAATGCAAAACAACTTCTGATTTTCACCTTAGGTACTCCCAGACGTGCAATTATAGATAGTATAAGTTTAGCACGCTCATCGTATACAGTCAAACAGGGAAAAGCCTTTCTGTTTTTTGTTTCGCAAGGTTTCTCCGAATATCTGATGGTTTTTTCGACACATTTGCGATACGGTTAAGACATGATGGTCTCGATCACCAAGGACGGTTACCAGTTCGACTGCCCGGAAAAACCGGAGTGGCAAAGCCTGTATGCGAAAGACAAATGGTCATTCCTCCTGTTCCTCGCCCTGTCGGAAAGCGTCAGAGACGAAAAACTCAACTGCCTCGTCTCCATCGCGGAAGCTTCCCTTGGGGAAGCGGAAATGACGGAAGGCGAAGCTTCTGTGCTCAGCAAAGACCGTCCTTTCGATGCGGAATGGGTGCTCAACGCTTCAGCAGCCATCAGGGAAGCATACCAAAAAAAACGAAGCGGCCTCTGTTTCCATCTCGTCGAGAATCCCGCAAACAAGCCTCCGTTCGCATTTCTGGCGACCTATAGCCAAATGTCTCTTTCCCATGCCCTGAAAACCTATCATGATGATCCGGATGCCTTGCTCCAGATACTCATTCCCCTCTCGCGCATCGCAGACAAAAGTCCCTTCATGGCATCACTTCTCGATAGTGGGGATCTGTTCAAAGCCATCGGCCTCACCGCAGAAGAAGCATATACGTTCCTCAAAGAAACACCATGCTATCAGGATTCCGGCGTTTGCTGCAGGATCCCTGACTTCTGGAAACGAAGGACTTCCCGTTTTGTGGTGAAACTGGTGGTTGGCTCCAGAAGCCAAGGGTTGTTCGGCATCGATTCCCTGTTGGACTGTGAAAAAGAAGTGCTTGTCAACGAACAAGCCATAAGCGATGAGGAATTGAAACTTCTCGTCGATGAGTCAAACGGCTTACGGATGATCAAAGGAGGATGGGTTGAAGTCGACCAGAAAAAGCTCCAGGAAATCCTCGCTCTGAACGGAAAAGGTCTCATCTCGCTCAGCGAAATCCTCCATTCCCATCTTGGCTTCGGTAAAGCCGTACCACCTGATGTCGTCTTGGAAAAAGGCCCCTGGATGGAAAAGCTGCTCGCTTTTCTGCAACATCCGGCTCAGGCAGACCAGCCGATGCTTCCTTCTTCATTCCGCGGAACACTCAGAGCCTACCAACGGGATGGTTTCTCCTACCTGTACCAGATGAACCGTTTCTCATTGGGGTGTTGTCTCGCCGATGATATGGGTTTGGGGAAAACCGCACAAGTCCTTGCTCTCATCACCACGGTTCCCGGCCACATCCTGCTGGTCGTCCCCACATCCTTGGTCGGCAATTGGGAGAGTGAAATGGAGAAGTTCACGCCTTCCCTGCATCCGGTGCCGCTGACAGGTTCTTCCACGCAAGCATCGGTGAAGGATCTCACCAAGGAAGGTCTCTACCTGACCACCTACCCGCTTTTGGGAAAACTTGATAATGTGAACTGCCGATCATGGGATCTTGTCGTCATCGATGAGGCGCAAGCCATCAAAAACAAGGATACCGAGCAGAGCCGTGCGGTACGCTCCCTCAAAGCACGGGAACGCATCGCCTTGACGGGCACCCCCTTGGAAAACAGTCTTTCCGATGTCTGGACGTTGTTTGACTGGCTCAATCCGGGCATGCTCGGCTCTTACCGCGAATTCACCGACGCCACAAGAGGCCCCTCTTACGAAAAGCTCAGGGAAATCCTCTCTCCGTTTACACTCAGACGCATGAAAACGGACAAACGCATCATCTCCGACCTTCCTGAGAAAATGGAAGTGACCGAACATCCATTGCTCACGCCACTGCAGCATACGCTCTACCAACAGGTCGTTTCGGAACTTGCCGAAAACCTGCAAGGTATGGAAGGTTTTCGCAGGAAAGGCTATGTCCTCGCCGCACTCACGTCCCTGAAACAGATTTGCAACCATCCAGACCAGTATTCCGGAGGCACCCGGTACGCCCCAGAGGAAAGCGGCAAATTCCAGCTTCTCCAAAGTTTGTGCGAAACACTCAGGGAAACGCACGAACGGGTATTGGTCTTCACCCAATTCCGGGAAATCATCCCCGCTTTGGATGCGTTCCTCTCATCAATCTTCGGCCAGAAAGGCCTGACACTCCATGGTCTGACCCCAAAAGGGCAGCGCGATGCACTTGTCCGCCGATTCAATGCCGAAACGTATTGCCCCTATATGATCCTTTCCTTAAAGGTGGGCGGAATCGGTTTGAACCTGACCGCGGCCACAGAAGTGATCCATTTCGACCGTTGGTGGAATCCGGCGGTCGAAAACCAAGCCACAGACCGTGCCTATCGTATCGGGCAACGAGAGGACGTACTTGTGCATACGTTGGTGACCAAAGGCACCATTGAGGAGAAAATCGACCGTCTGTTGACGGAAAAACAGGAATTGAGCAGGAAAATCCTCTCCTCAAGCGGCGAGAACTGGCTGGCTTCTTTGGATGATGAGGAACTCTTCAGACTCTGTTCTTTGGAGGAAAACTGATGGACACATGGTGGGGGCGAGCCTGGGAGGAAAATCTTGAGCGGTATGCGGATTTCTTCAACCGGTTGGAACAGGGAAAGAACGTTGAGGTCTCCATGCTGGACAGGGAAGACGGGGAGATTACGGCTACGGTTTCTTCATATCGGGTCGACATCATCATCGACCCGCTCTCTCCGGCAAAACGGAAAGCGCTTGAAGCCAGTTTGTCCAAACAGCCGGAAGGAATCAAGGAACTGCGTGCAAATTCCTTTCCCACAACGCTTTCCGACCTGCTCCCTTCCATTCTGTTCCCTGCTCCGGAAGAGATACACTTCTCCTGTACATGCCCTGACGGGGCACGACTCTGCGCCCATGTGGCCGCCGTCTTGCACATACTTGGTTTACGGTTTGATTCAGATCCGAAACTGATCTTCTGCTTGCGCGGGCTGGAACCTGACTCATTCCTGGAAAGTATCCTTTCGGACAGCGCCAGGCGACTTCTCTCCCGTTCCCGCCGAAAAAGCGCGCGGCAACTGGATGGAAAAACCGCACGCTCGTTGTTCGGGCTGCTCAATGAGCAATGAGAGAAGCCAGTTTCCGGTACAGTTCATGCTGGTCGAGCGGTTTGGAAATATGCCCGTTCATGCCTGCCGCCATGCACCTGCTGATATCTTCCTGATAGGCGTCGGCCGTCATGGCGAGGATCGGCACCGTCCTGGCATCTTCCCGGTCGAGAGCACGTATCGCACGCGTCGCTTCATACCCATCCATGACGGGCATCTGGATATCCATCAAAATGGCTTTGAATTCCCCTGGGAGTGAAGCGGAAAAACGTTCGACGGCAAGCTTTCCGTTTTCGGCAGACCGTACTTCCAAACCGGTTTTCCTGATGATCCGCGACGCTATCTCCGCATTCATCGGATGGTCTTCAACAATGAGAATCGTACCGGAAAGATGTTGCAGTTCTCCGATGTTTCCTTCAGGATGTTCCTCCTCAAAGCGCGAGAGGCTATCTTGATCTACCTGTCTGCAAGGAAATGCAACCCTGATGTCGGTCCCTTTTCCTTTTTCGCTTACCACGGTGATTGACCCCTGCATCAAATCCACCAACCGTTTGACGATGGACAATCCCAATCCTGTCCCTTGTTCGAACAACTGTCCACCCGTCTGGGCCTCACGGGTGAACGGTTCAAACATTTTCTTCTGGAATTCCTTTGTCATGCCGATGCCGGTGTCCTTCACTTCGATCCACACCTGTCCTCTTTCACTGTTTTCCTTGCGATTGCCGGATGTGAAGGTGATGACACCTCCGCATGGCGTATATTTGACGGCATTGGAGAGCAGGTTCAGGGTTATCTGGTTGAGACGCACGCGATCAATGATGATGTCCCCGGCAGCAGTGTCCCGAAAGATTTCCAACGTAAGGCCTTTCCTGGCGCACAACGGCTTGAACATATTGGTGACCAGCTGCAGGTATTCTTTGTATGGATAGGGTTCGGGATGGAGTTCCACCGAACCGCTGTCGATCTTCGAGATGTCCAGAATGTCGTTGATCAACGAAAGCAGGAACGAACTGGCCGACTTGATGTCGGAAAGATCCTTGAGCAGTTTTCCCTTGTCATCCATATCTTCCAAGGCGAAATCCAGCTTGCTGATGATGACATTCATCGGTGTGCGGATATCATGGCTGATGCGGGAAAGGAAGTCCGTTTTCGCATGATTGGCACTCTCAGCGATGCGGAGCGCCCTGGCGAGCAATTCCCGTGACTCGCTTTCCTGTTCGAACACTTCCGTCACATCGGACAACAAAAACACTATGGTGTCTTTCGCTTCATCAAGATAGAACGCGTCAGCTTTGATGCGGGTCTTCGGCTTGCCGGGTAGATCTTCCCTGACGGGTTTTCCGGAGAAGAAGAAGATATACTCCCCTTTCTCAGCCACTTGTTGGTTGACCTTTTCGACGTTACCGACACTGCGGAATTCCTCTACGGAAGCTGCATCCACCATATCATTGACGCAATGCTCCACAGCTTCAGCGAACGACATCTCGATAAAACCGGCTCCCTGTTTGACGAAGATCGTCTTTGTGCCGGTCTCATACAAAGCCGCCCAAAGGCATGATCTGTTGATCAAGCACTCGGACAGTTTCGTCCGGAGGATTTCATCGTTGACATCCCGCGTATAGAAGAAAGCGATCAGATCTCCCGATTCGGGATCAGGCAACACTTCAAGACTGGTCGAAACCCACCGGACGCTCCCATGAACTATGCGCCGGTATGTCAGGATTGTCCCATACCGACCCTCGTTGCAAGCCTGCCGGATGGCTTTCAGACTGAAATTTCTCAGCAGCAGTTCCCTGTCTTTTCCCGGCATGGTCTGTTGCGCGGCCGCAAGCAACAAGGAACGGGTTTGGTTGTTGGCGTCAGGGACGGGCGGTGCGTTTTTCAACGCATCCAACACCACTTCTTCTTCGATGGGTTCATGATAATCGAAAACCCCTGTTCCAAACATGATGTTCTGCGCATTGCGGGTAATATTGTAGGAAAAGGCTTCGATGATGTTTCCTTCCATCGACCTGAGTTTGAGCCTCTCATCCTGAAGACGTGCTTCAGCGTTTTTCCGTGAAGTGACATCTTGGGAATACCCCTGCGCTTTGATGGTCTTTCCGTCCTTGTCTTTGATGGCCACCATATGGACATGCAGCCACAAATAAACCCCGCGGGAATTCACCCGCAAGGAGCATTCCGATTCCGCTTCTCCGTTGTCAATTTTCCTCACCATCTCACGGTACATCCGCGCGTCTTCTTCCGGTGCCTTGACGAATTCCAGAAAGCTCTCCGGAAAGTTTTCCCACTTGTCCGGTAGTTCTGAATAGCGGGAGTTCAAGGCAAAAATGAGTATGGCGTGCTTGTCCGGATAATAGGTGAAATACTGCGTATCGGAGTTGGAAATCGCCTCATTCAGCGCGTCCTGACTCTCCCGAAGTTTCATTTCAGTCGCCTTGAGCATGTCCAAATTGGTGAACGTCGCGTAAAAATACTGGATGCCGGCACGTTCATAGGCCGGACTGATCTGCACGTCCACCCAATGGATGACTGCGTCATCACCCATGAAACGGTATGAAGCGCCGCCTTTTTGCCCGTTCTTTGACGAGCAGACGTCCTTGCAGATGGCTAAGACGTGCGGACGATCTTCTTCAAGAACCCCATAAATGACGTTCTCCCCAAGAAATCTCTTTCCGCTCTCCCTGCCGATGTGGTGCACCTGCAGGAAGCCTTCATTGACATAATCAAGGAACAACCGCTCGTTCTGAAAATGGAAAATGCCAACACCCCCGGGGATGTTGTCGATGAGTTCGACAAACGTCTGTGCCTTTTTCGCCTTGTCTTCAAGTTCAAGCAACTGGGTGATGTTCTTGCTGTAGCCATATAAGCCCAGGATGTTCCCTTCTTCATCCCGCACCGGGCGTTTCCACGTCTGCATCAATTGGACTGAGCCGTCTTTGCCGGGAATGCTTTCGATCATTCCGAGTATAGACCGACCTTCCTCTATGACGAGTCTGTCATCCGCACGGTATTTGTCGGCGAATTTCTTGGGATACAACTGGTAGTCATCCATTCCGGTGAAAGGCTTTGCGTCTTTGCCGTTGGTGAACGTTTCCAAGGAAGCGGAACTTTCACAGTACCGGTAGCAGGCATCTTTGACGAAAAAGAAATCCTCACCGTTTTGGATGAATGATCTCAACGCATTCAGCAAGAGTTTCTGGGAATCCAACGGTTTTCCACTCATACAAACTTCCTTTATTCCGAAACAATGCCCAGTAAAGCATATCTTCCGAACAGAACAGTTCAAATCGTTGTGGTGATGCCTATGGTCAGTTGCAGGTCATTCCTCCAGTCACTTGAGGTTTTGGTAGTCGCGTCATAATGGGTTTTCTCGATGAAAGCCGCTTCTCCGTAGACACCCCAACTCTCCAAAAAATTCACTTTCGGCAATTGGTAACAACCGCAGAATGTGACGAACAACGAAGCGTCAACAGATCCGCCTTTGAACATCGTTGTACCATAACTGGTCAAGCCTGAAGAGCCGACAACATCCACATACATGTCCATCGGTCCATGCAACAACAGAGTAACAGCCATCGACAGCGACCCTTTCTGCGGCACTTTCCATTTTGAATCCCATTTCACCACCACTGCGTCACCGCCGTACGGAAAACCGAAATAATCAAACAACTGGGCGTTCCATGATCCGCCTTGGCTGTCGTTCAGCCCCGCATACCGCCGAGAATAGATGAAGTCGATGCCGTCACGCCGGTACATGCATGGCAAGGTGAAGGCACCTTCCAAAGCTGTCCTGAGAATCCCTTTGCCACAGACACCTATCCATTCTATCCCGCCAAGCCCACCCCATGCGTTGGATTCGGCATCCTTATCCTCATTGGGTGCCACCGCTTGATCCAAGGCGAACTGCCCATACAGATTCCAGCCGGGAAGAAAAGCATAGCTGGCATCCACATAGGCGATGGCATTGAATTTGTCACGCACATTGAGGTTGTGATACAGAAACGAAGGATTGAGATACTGAAGCTGGAAAACACTGTCCTTGTACATGACATTCTCGCTGAGCGTGAAAGTCACCTTTTCCGCGGGCCGAAACTCCAGACGATGCAACATGAAAACGCGGAATGTACGTGAGTCCTGCTGGTATTGGTAACCCCAATCGGGGAAAATGGACAAAGCTTCGTAGGTGAAATACGGGGAGAACGTCACAAAACGGGCATAATCATGGAAATCCGCATGGTCATCCAACACCATATTGCCGATATGTGAATTTCCCCAATCAAGCCTATCCCTACCGAAGTTGAAGTTCCAGTTGGAGCCTCCGAGGGAAAGGATGGCCCGTTTCGGCCATTGGAAATCAAAATCACGACTCTTCAGGATAAGGTTGTTCGAGAAGTTCTGTGTGTAGAGTTTCTGGACAGAGGAGCCGTCCACCAAGACAAGATCGGAATACTTCGTCTTGTCTTCTGAGGGCACCAAAGCTCCGATGACATGCGAACCATCATATTTGGTCAACGTATCTTCACTGGTATAAAGTCCATATCCATACTGCAAATCACAGTACGTGGAGAAAAAAGGATCCACAGTGAAATTCATCCGTAATCTGGCCAACGGCTTTCGGTCAGTGAAACGGTAAGTCCAATCAGTATATGCATGGAAATCAGTGCTATTGGTATGGGAATACATCTCTGCGGATAGATCCATCCATACTCCGAAGGTGAAACCGCCTGGGACATCCCAGCGTTTTTGCCGGTCGAGTTCCGAGACGATCTCATCGTACAAAGCCGCCTCAGGCCCTTTCAGGCTATCTGCGGCAATGCGTTTCAGGTACAAGGACGCTTGGTTGTCCGTCCAAGGCTTCCCCCCTGAGGGAATGCTTTTCCCCTTCAGGAGGTACAACAGCTCCATGTCTTCGTACAACGGGCTGGAGAGCGGAACCACATTCTGCGAAGCGGTCACCATCGCCATGGAAAGGAACAAACTCAACAGACAAGCAAAACGTTTCCCCATGTCACACACCTTACATCGAATAGGATACCCCAAGGGTCAGCTGGACATCATTGGTATTTTTTCCAGACACATTCTTATAATTCTTGATGTGGATGTAATCGACCTGCCCGTACACGCTGAAATGCGTGTTGATCTCATAGGAACCATGGACTCCCGCCACCAACAGATGATAGGCGCTGTTGCGGGTTGTCTGTGCCGTGGAGTCAGCTGCGTTCGCCGTCGGATGGGATGTCGTCGGAGAATGGAATTCGTTGTCTCCGGTCGTACCTCCGGTTTGTGTCCATGCGGTATACATGTCATGCGTACCGTGGATCATGTAGAACACATTGGCTTCGGCATTCCACTTTCCATACTGTTTCACCCCGCCATTCAAGTTGAACGCGATGGCGTCACAACCGTATGTGTAGCCCAGGAAGGCGGCATTGTAATATACCTTGTCGTTTCCGTTGTATTCCCGGACGGCGACCACATAGTCCAAACCATATGTGTCGCCTTTGAGATCGGTCGCCGTCACGCCGTCACCACCGCTTTTCGAATAGCGCAGATACAGGTACGGGTCCGTATAGGCAGCTTCAAACGAAGCTTTCAGCACCAAGTTATCCTTGGGAAGCGGCTTTGTGTATTTCACGCCGCCAAGATACCCGAAAGCAAGAGGGAACCCCGAATCGGAAGTACTAGGAATCGTCTCGCCAGGCAGGGCGAATTCATCCACGACAACCTGTCCGTACACGTTGAGGTTGTTGATAGGTGTATAATCCAATTCAAATCCAAGCAAAGAATTGGCATTGGAACGGATATAGTAGTCATGGAAAATCGCCGCAGGATTGAGAATCCTCAAGTCAAGATAATTTTCCTCGCTCTGATACATGATGCTCTCGGTAAGGGCAAAGCCGACTTTATCCTTGAACATCCTCCATTCAAGACGATGGGCCATATACATGGAAATTCCGTCAAGAAGGTTTCTCTGGTTGCCTTTCGCCGTTGTGGCATCGTGTGTCGTATAATCCATGTATTCTTTCGGATGCGGAAAGAATGAAGTGACGAACGTGTATTTGAACTTCGAACCAAATGCGGTGAAACGGGCCATGTTGTGGTATTTGATGTTGTCGCCGAGCATCATGTTGCCGGAAACACCGGCGCCCCAGTTCATCCGGTCTCGTCCGAGTTGGAAAGACCAATAATCACCACCTGCAGCGACAAACGCGCGGTATGGCATGTTCATGTCCAAATCTCCCAGCACATTAGGAGGAACCATCAACACGTTGGTGCCGAAGACGGAGGAACCAAACACATTCTGCAGATGGTTGTTGTTCGCAACGGTGAATTCGGAATACCCGTAGAAATTCTTCCCAGGCCAGGTTTCCAGACCGATGGAAAGCAACGGTTTCTGTTGGTTGTATCCGCGTATCCATGCATCACGAGTGGTGAAATCGGTGGTGTTGGTATGAAGATACGTTTCCACATTCGCCCCGACATTCCAACTGAAGCCTACCCCTTTTGCGGGAATCTTCGGCTGTATGTCCAGTTGTCCACATATATAATCATATGTCGCTTTCGCCGTTTCCCCGAATCGCGCAGAGTTGAGTTTCTCCAGCATCAACTGCAATTCCGCTTGGCTGTACGGTCCCGTCGTCGACGGAAGGGACAATCCTTGATCCATATACAGAACGGCAATCGCTTCATAGACATCACTATCCAGAGAGTAAATCATCTGTTTGTTCATATATGGCTCAGCCACCAAGACGGTCATACCCAAAAGGAGGCTCAGCGCAAGAACCAATCCTCCATTCCGTTTTTTCATGAAATACCTCCGAGTTGATTCATCCAATGACATAATGATACACGGAAAACACATAAAGAAAAACAAAAAAAAACAGAAAACAACAGAGGTGTCACAAACTTATCGCGTTTATCCCCGACAGTCCCATATCTGACGATTGCAATTACTTCGTTCACCAGATATACTTTTTTATGTACTGATATCCTGATGCGGGAACATCAGGCCAACTTGCATTGAGGTATAGCATGAAACGTATAACGATTTGTATGTGTTTTCTGTTTTTATCCGTCGCCGCAACAATTTCCGGGGCAACTGATATCACGTATCTTGAGGGGGAAACGCTTTCTGATGGTTCCATCTGTCAGTTGCCTGCGATTTTCTCCTATACCCCCGAAGACCGCCCATACCTTCAAAAGAAAGAGGTCAACGGAATCCCCAACAACCGCGCCATCGCGAAAGTCGGCACGTTGACCTTGGTCGGATGGAATTCCGGCACGCAGAGCGCCGCATTCAAAAAAAGCGGCACCAACGTCATGTACCAACTCTATATGGCCGGCGGCGAATATGGAAATAACCGCACCGCGGATGACACCGCAGACCAGAATTTCAGGAACAATGAGGCTAAGTACACGGTCACGGTGAACGACAAGAACGGCAACGGCAGCACCACCACGACGCTCAACCTGCGCTTGTGGGCCGTATTTGATGGTAAAAACAAAACCGGAATCGACCTTTCCCAAACTGCCTCCACCACCGTATACAAACGAGCCAAAGAAGCCAACTTTTCTTTGTTGCTGGGCGGTCAATACCCTGATTCCCTGTATGGAGGCGACACCATATCGCTGTATCTGGTAACAGAGGAACCTTATAATGCCAAACTGCAGTTGGACGAAACTACCGGCAACATCAAATTACGGGATCAGGATGCGTGGCGGGATGTCCTCAGATGGTCGTACCGCATCAACAGGGACTATCCTAACAAATCCTATACATACCGGCATGTCACCACGCTGACCAGCCGTCCGTTCTCTGAATTCAGCATGTATCTTCTGGACCATGGCCTGAACTACAATGTCGCACCCGGTGAGGAAGCCTACACGCCGGGTTGGATCATCAACATTTCCACTGCAGCCTACTCTGCCGAGGAATACGTCAATGTAAATCCATACACCGACAGCATCCAGAACATCGCAGATGTCACGCTCGCCGCAGAGGATAACACCATCGGGAAAACCTATGCCGTGATTTATTCTTTCTCTGACAGTACGGATAATGCTGCAGGAAGCGAATTCGCCTTGAAACAGGAAGGTTCGGCATCCACCAAAACCATCCCCTACACGTTGCGTTTCTCCCCTCATGGGTCAGATCCCATCGTAAAAGGGCATGAATACATCTGGTATGTGAAAAGCACGCCGGAAAGCGCAAAGATGTCCATTTCCGACCTGTACACCCATTCGAAAGAAGCGGATTCCGGCGTTTGGAAAGACACCATCACCATCACGTTCAAGGCTACTGATTCCACTGGTTTGACGAAAAATACTTGATTCAAGCAAGCGTGCTCTTGCGCACGATGAGCCGAGACTGGAGCTTCACGCAACTGTCCTTTTGTGTCGCTTCAGCTTCCATCAAACGCTTCAACATGCCTACTCCCATGAAGCCCATCTGTTGCAACGGTTGGTCGAAAGTCGAAATGGGGATGTTCCAGAATGCGGAAAAATCGCGATTATCAAAGCCCAAAACCCTGATATCAGACGGCACATGGATGCCTTTCGCTTCCAATGCGTTGATCGCGCCTGCCGCAATGTAATCATTAGCGCAGAAAATGCCGTTTATCTCCCCATCCCTATCCAGCAATTGGCCCGCTCCTTCAAAACCATGAGAAAAATCATATGAACCGCAGAGGCAGAGCCCGTCGGGCAACGCCATGCCCAGGTTTCTGAGACGATCACGGAATCCAAGAATCCGTTGGATGGAAGAATCCCTGTCTGGGGGACCGGCAAGCATTGCCGGGTGAGACATCCCGGAAGAAACCAGATGGTCCGCCGCCTGCATGCCGCCTGCATAGTTGTCAGGTATGATGGAATAGACCCCTTTGATTTCTTTGTTGATGGACACAATGGGGAGGGAGGAATCGGAGAGCAATCGGACAGATTCGCGGTCAAAGGTCAAATGATGGCAGATCAACAAACCATCAACGGCATACGCCTGAAAGAAACGGAGCACTTTCTCCAAATCACCGCCTAATTCCACACCGGAGGCGAAAAGTAACGAATAACCGCTGCCCGCCAGCCCTTCTTCGATGCCCCTGACGATTTGGTTGGCGAAATTCTCGGTAATATCCACCACATAGCAACCAATGATTTTCGAACCGCCTGAACGCAGATGGCTGGCGCTATGGTTGGCCACATACCCCAGTTTTTCTATGGCTCCAAGCACACGTTTTCTGGTATCCTCACCCACAGGCCGTTTGCCATTCAACGCATGCGTCACCGTGGATGGTGACACACCGGCTTCTTTCGCGACATCCAGAATCGTCGCTACGGCTGCACGTTTTTCCATCATGTTTCCATTATATCATGTTTCCTGCCTGGCAGTATTCACCGGAGAAGCAATAAACCGCGGTTCCTTCGACAAGTTCAACGGAAAGTTCCTGTTTTCCGCAAGCGAACCGGAAACCTTCCGGTAATACCAGCCGGACTTTTTTGCCACACATCAGTTCCAAACCCTTCTTCACCGTCACGGAAACCTGGGCAGCAGACAAGATGACTACTGTCTCAGCATATGCGTTTTTGTCCAGTGAAGTCTGGCCGTCATCCTCATAATACCGATACACACAGCTCTTCTCTCCCGGATACAGAAGGAACTCCAAAGCATCAAACCGGCCACTGGACAGTTTCGCGCAGGACTCAGAGACAGGAATAACCGAAGGCACTTTGGCCAGATAGCGGTTCTTCCCGAGCGGCACAAAGACAGTATGCGTCTTGCCGCCTGACAGGCAGGTTTGTTGTTCAGGGTCATACCATGCGGTTCCTTGGGGAAGATACACGTCTACGGAATCCTTGCCTGCTTCGGTGACCAGCAGTTTCAAGACGGAAGGCCCGAACTTGCAGGCTGTCTGGTCTGTAGGCACTGCCAGGTCTTCGGGATATTCGAGGAACAACGGACGATCCATTGGGCAACCGGTCATCGCAGCCTCAAAGGCCGTCGAATAGATATACGGCATGAACCGGTAGTGCTCTTTGATGAGGGAGCGGATCAGCGGCAACGCCTCAGGGTAGGTCCACGGCTCGGTCGGATTGCCGTCGGCCCTCCAGGAATGGATGACGAACCGTGGCTGGAATACCCCGCTCTGGCAACTGCGTACCAAGAGTTCTTCGGAAGGCACATCACCAAAGAAACCTCCCAAATCGTTTCCATAGAACGGGATGCCGGATAGTCCAAGGCTCACATCCTGAAATTGGTTATATTTGAGGGTCTTCCACGTGCTGGTGTTGTCACCTGTCCATGTACGGGCAAATTTCTGGATGCCGGCATAACCGCTGCGGGTATAGATCCAATGACGTTTTCCCGGTTCCATCTCGCTGAACGCCTCATAGGCGGCTTCGCACATCTTCACGGGGAAAAGGGTTCGGACTTTGAAGGAATCGCTATCAGGATCTTCCAGCTCACACTCGTTGTTGTCATTCCAGATACCGGTGCATCCATGGGAAATATACTTGTCCTTCAGTTGCCCTTTCCACCATTCCTTTGCTTGCGGATTGGAGAAATCAATGAAAGAAGCTTCACCGCCCCAATAGAATTCCACCAAGGGTTTTCCCGCATCGTCATGGACAAAGTAGCCTTTTTCGGCGAGTTCGTGATACCACGGATGAGTGGTGAGGATTCCCGGTTTGATGTTCATCGTCAGATTGTAGCCCCGTTCATGGAGTTTCTGCAGGTAAGAACCATAATCGGGGAACTTGTGTTTGTTCCAGAAGAAGGAATACCGGTTGCCGTCATCAGCCTTCAGATACCCTGAGGAGACATACATGCCTTCGCACGGAATGTCATTTTCTTCCACCTGCCGGAAATAGCGGAGTATCCGTTCCGCGGCATCGTCAGGTTCCACATAATTCATGCTGGAACCGAAAAACCCGAAACTGAACAACGGAGGCAACTCGGGGAAACCGGTGACTTTGCAATACGAAGCAAGAATGTCCTTGTAATCATTTCCGGTGAACAAATAATACCCAACCGGTCCGTCCTGCAACTGCACATAGGAATAAAAGGGGCTTTCCTGGCCAAAATCGAACACGTCGATCAAGGAATGAGGAAAATAGTAACCGAGAATCGTCTGATCTTTTCTGTTCTGTTTGAGGAAAAAGGGAATCGCTTTGTACAGAGGGTCGCTCTGCTCGGCGTCATATCCCAATGAATCTCGGTTGTACATTCTCAAACGACGTCCATATCGGTCGGGTTTCCCGGATTTGTCGCCCAACCCATAGAACGAATCCCCTTCCCTGATCGGAAAATTCAGACGGACAAAACAATCTTTGTCACCTTCCGCCTTGAAGGCGCGTACTTGGATTCGGGGAATGACCGTATCATTGTTGCCGAGGCTTCCGCCGGATACGGTCTTGCCGTTTCTCGTCACTTCGACATTGCCGGTTTCCTTGGTGATGATGACAGACAGGACTTCCCCGTCACCATTTGCTGTCAGGACAGCTTTTCCGGCATCCTGGGTGAGTTTGAGGAAGGTTGAAGCTACTACCTCAGGTTCCCCTTTGAGAATGTTGTTTGTCTCAACAAGGCACTGCGGAACCCGCACGCCATCGATGCCATAGGATACGTACACGATTCTCGTTGAGAACACTTCGACTGACAGGTCTCCGCCCTTTGCTGGACAAGTCAAGACGTGTCCATGGAGCGAACAAGTTCCGATTGACTGGAGGCAGTATCTCATTAGGTTATCCTTTCACCGCACCGGCGGAGATGCCCTGCATGAAGAAATTCTGGAACGCAAGGAATACGATGATGATAGGCAATATCGTGATGGTTGTCATCGCCAGCAGGTTTGACCAGTTGATCTGCAATTGTCCGACAAAACCGGCCAACGCTTGCTGGATCGTCTGTTTGTCATTTTTGGAGATGACGATCAAAGGCCAAAGATAGTCATTCCATCGCCACATGAACGAAAAGATCGCGATGGTGGCTATGATCGGTTTGGACAAAGGAATGATGATTTTCCTGAACACAAACCATTCGCCACCGCCATCAATACGGGCCGCTTCGATCAAGGAATCGGGGATGGTGGTCATATACTGACGGGCAAGAAACACCCCGGTGGGTGTCGCTGCCGGGGGAATGATGATGCCCCACAAGGAGTTGAGCAGACCGAAGCGTTTCAGTTGGAGAAAAATCGGAATCATGATGACCTGCAATGGGATCATCAAAGTGGCGAGCATCAGGGAAAAGAGCGTGTTTCTGCCGGGAAACACATATTTTCCCAACGCATAACCGGCCATGATGTTGATGATCACGGTGATGACGGTGGAAACGACCGACACGATGACGGTATTGCGGAAATAGATCGGGAACGAACCGCGCAGCAACGCGGCGGCATAGTTTTCAAGCGTCCACCGCTGGGGAAAGACCCTCATGGGGATGCTGAATAATTCGCTTTGCGGTTTGAAGGATGAAAGCGCCACCCAGAGGATCGGGATCAAAGCGACGGTGGCAAACAGGATGACCACGAGCATCTGCCAAATAGGTCTTTTCGTTCTCTTACTCATGCTCGCCCTCCCCTCGGGAACCTTTGAACTGGATCAAAGTGATGATGCCGATCATCAGCATCAGGACAATAGACATGGCGGAAGCGTATCCCATACGGTCCTCCATGAACGCCACCTCATAGACCTGCTGTACGATGAATTTCGTCGCATACCCAGGACCACCTTTGGTCATGGTGAGAATCAACTCATACGCTTTGAACGCATTGATGGTCGCAAGAATCGAAACCACCAGCGTGGTCGGGGAAAGCAAGGGCAGCGTGATTGACCGGAATGAATACCATTTGCTTGCGCCATCGACATATGCGGCTTCATACAATTCGATGGGTATGGTCTGCAGACCGCTGATGAAGATGATCATGTAATACCCAGCATAGGTCCATACGGAAACCAGGATGACGCTCAGCATCGCCAGTTTTCCGCTGGTCAGCCAATGCACGCCTTCGCCTCCACAGGAACGGATGATGAAATTGATGATACCCATCTCATCACCGAGGATGAACCGCCATGCGATACCGACAGTGATCATGCTGAGCAATGACGGAATATAGAAGATCGCGCGGAAAGCCTTTTGCGCGAAGATCGTGTTTTGGTAAAGCAGAAGCGCCAACATCAGCGAAACGAGGATCAAGGCGCAGACCGTAAGGACCGAATAGACAAGCGTGTTGCGGAAGGTTATCCAGAACACTTCGTCATGAAACAGCTCCTTGAAATTGTCCAGTCCCACGAACGACGCATCGGAAAAGACCGACCAATCGGTGAACGACATCGCCAACCCCTGAACAGCAGGAACGATGACGAACAGGGTGAAAATCAGGACATTGGGGAGCAAAAACAGATAGGGTATCCAGAATTGTCTGGTTCCTCGTTTGAATTCCGTCATGGCTTTTTCCTTACATTCCCTCCCCCGTGGTGGGAGGGAGGGATGATCATAAACCGTTATTTGAAGAAACCGGCGCCTTTCTTATCCACATTGGTGACACAGGTCTTCACATCAATGTTACCCATCAGGTATTGTACGATCTGCTCTTTCGCATATCCGGTGACTTTGGACAAGTTGGGATTCTTCCATTCGTTAGCGGTGAACGCCGGAGTGACTTTCAATTCGTCGGCGAAGACGTTGAAGTCGGCGGCATTGGACGCATACTGGATGTTGGTATCCACACGGGCGGAAATGTTCATCGTCTGTTTGTCATAGTTGGACGAATGGTCCTTATCGGCGAACGCAACCATGAAATTGACGGCTTCCTGCGGATGGGCGCATCCCTTGAACGAGGCGATCAGCTTGCCACCGGGAACGGAGGAACGAGTCGCGGCTTTCGGCATCTGCACGGCGCCCCATTCGAAATTGGCGATGTTCTTCTTATAGGTGTTGACGTTCCAGCTTCCGCCGATATGGCAGGCGACGACACCGGCTTGGAAAAGCTCAGCCGGATTCTCGCTGCCGAGCCACACGGATTTTGGGATCAGATTCTCGTCATGCATCTTCTTGAACCATTCCAGGCAGGCGATGGTTCCCGGGTTGTCAAACTGCATCGCAGTCTGCTGGTCATTGAGGAAATGGCCGCCGTATTGATACATGATGGTGGAGAAACGATGAGGGGTGAAGTCAACAGCAAGACCATATTTCATGCCCTTCGAAGCGTTCGCCGCGACGACTTTTTTCATGATTTCGGCCCATTGGTCCCATGTCCATGTCTTGGAAACCGCGTCCACATCAACGCCTGCATTCTTGAATGCCGTCTTGTTGACCAACATGCCGTTTGCGGTCGCTTCTGTGGGAAGGGCAGCAAGCTTGTTTTCCTTGTTGTACGCATAGGCGAGCATGCTCGGGACAAACTGCTTTTCCAATGAAGCAACATCAGCATACCCTTCCAGCGGAAGAACGGTATCAATCAACGCTGTAAGGTCGGCTGTCGCCATACGGGCGACATCAGGCGGATTTCCGCCGCTGATCATCATCTTCAATTTCTGTTGGTAATCGGCAAATGCGATGATCTGCAGGTCAATCTTTACATTCGGATGAGCGACGAGATAATCCTGCATGGTTGAGGTGAATATTTCACTCTCATTGCCGTCGTTGAACCAAAGTACCGACAGCGTAACGGGCTCTTCAGCCTTTTTCGCCGGTGCTTCCGAAGCTCCGTTCGCCAGGATCTGAGCCAGAACGCAACAGAGAAGCAAACAAATCGTCAAAGCTTTTTTCATAACACGTGTCTCCTTTAGCAAATTTTGTCAAAACGTTTTGTTTAATATATAGTATTTCTGCATCTTTTTGGTTTTGTCAATCTTTCCACAAGGAAAAAACAGGTAATTCATGGCGGAAAACGAAAACAGCCGGGCATGACAAATGCCCGGTATGTACCGTCATCAGGAAATTCGCTTCATCAACGTCAAGAAAAGCAGGACGTTCCTTCTTTCTGGCTTTTTCTCAGTTCCTTTTTCATGGCTGCATCCATGGGAAACTCCACATAACCGCCGGCTACATCTTCCAATTCTTCATCGGTGAGCGCTCCATGCTTCAGAAGACCCTTTATCTTCTCCAGCAACGCTCCGGCTTCTTCTTCACTCACGTTCTGCAATCCCTGGCTGACGAGATATTGCTGCGCGGTTTTTGCATCCATGGTCATGACGTTTCTTTTCAAAGATTCGTCTTTGATGATTCTTTCAATAATTTTCGCTTCTATCGCTTTATCCATATCAAACCTCTCTCTTTCAACCAAAATATACTGATTACCAGTTACATGCAAGAAGTACTATGGTTTTTTGTCTTTCGTTTTCCGCTTCCAACCGGTTTTTTGATTGACAATTCTACAAAAAGAGCTTTTCATATCATCAAATACGTATTTCATGATATAATCCCTAGATTATCAACAGGCAAAAAGAGATGAAATATAAAGAAATGCAAAGGATGTTCCTTGAAAATGCGGATGAAATCCACAATTACAACTTTCATATGCTTTCCACGCTTCTCCTCACCGCCGACATCCTTCTGGCGTTGATTCTTGTCATCACTCCATTTTCCGCGACCAAGGCAAGCGCCGTGCCGGCCTACGCCGTCACCATGATCCTGGGGATTATCCTGTATCTCCTCTGTCTTTTCGGCCCGTTGAAGAAACATATTTTGGGGGGTATCTACGCCGCCTACACCGTGTTCTTCGCTTTGATGACATACTTGAGCGTCATCCACTCCCCCAACCAACGGGCGACGGTATTGCTGGCTCTCTTCTGCCTGATGCCGTTCAGTTTCGTCGACAAACCGATTCGGATGGACTTGTTCCTGCTGCTTCAGTTCTTGATCAATGCGATCCTTGCGTTCATGCTGAAGAAACACAATCTCGCCTTGGACGATACGGTGAACTGCTTCTGCTTCGCCTTGTTGAGTTCCATTACCGGCAATTCGGTCGTCGGAACACGACTGGAGGCTTATGACGCCCAGCGACGGCTCAACAGGGAAAAAGACCTCGACATCCTGACGGGTCTGCCCAACCGAAGGAAATTGTTCGAGTCCATCAATGCGATGCAGAAAGGCAAGGAAAGGAAACCCAGTGGAGTCATGATGGTCGATATTGATGATTTCAAACGCCTCAACGACCGGTACGGACACAAGAAAGGTGACGAATGTCTGCATGAACTGGGCAATTTGTTTGCTGGCCTGAGCGGGAAAGACATGGAATTCTACCGCTATGGCGGAGAGGAGTTCGTCGTTTTCTCCTATGGCACTGAGCCGCTTGACCAGAAAGCGGACAAAATACTACAGGCGGTGAGACGCATGTCGTTGAATGATATCGGGACGATTTCCGTCAGCATCGGGTACGTCGACACCAAGGATTTGGCCATTGACTATGAGACGGCCATCAACCAGGCGGACAAAGCGATGTACCATGCAAAACAGCTGGGGAAAAACCAGTCTTCGGGATTCAGCCCATCATTTTCCCAAGAACCGAACGGAGCGTCTCCGGGTTTATCGGTTTCGTGAGATGAGCGTTCATCCCTGCCTTGAGCGTCCGTTCCACTGATTCGGCGAAAGCATCAGCAGTCATGGCGATGATGGGGATGGTTTTGGCGTCAGACCGATTCAAGGCACGTATCTGTTCGGTGGCTTTATAGCCATCGAGTAACGGCATCTGGATATCCATGAGGATTACTCGAAACTCTCCAACGGACGAAGCTTCAAAGGTTTTCACGGCTTCCAACCCATTTGAAGCCGTCTTCACTCCCAGTCCGAACCCCGAAAGCAACCGCACGGCGATTTCGGTATTGACCGTATTGTCTTCAGCCAGTAAAACCGTCCCATGCAGTTTCTCTGTCCATACACGCTGGATATCCTGAGGCCTCAACGTACCATCATACAGGGGCATCATGAGATGAATCGTAATGTCCGTTCCCATTCCGGGCTTGCTCTTGACATCAATCGAGCCGCCCATCAGGCAGGTGATGCGCTTGACGATGGAGAGTCCCAAACCTGTCCCCAACTGCATGCCTGCACGCAATGGGTTCTCCGTGTCTTGGGTAAAGGGCAAGAACATTTTCTGCTGGAAAGCTTCACTCATGCCGATGCCACTGTCGCAGACTTCCAAGTTCATCTCCACCAAGCCATCTTTTTGCGGCCGGTTGTCGATGGTGAACGAGATTACGCCTCCTGAAGGAGTATACTTCACCGCATTAGACAACAAGTTAAGGGCAATCTGGTTGAGCCGAACATGATCCGCGACGATACAAACGGGTTTCTCGCAGACGAAGGTCAATTTCTGACCGTTTTTCTGACACATCGGCTGGAAGATGCTCTGGATGTTGGCAAGATAATCTTTCATCTGGTAGGGCTCGGGATGCAGTTCGATCTTGCCGCTGTCAACCTTGGAAATATCCAAGACATCGTTGATCAACGAAAGCAGGAAGGTGCTGGAAGCCTCAATCTTATCCAAGTCGGAAAGCAGTTTTTGCTTATCATCAGCATCTTCCCTGGCAAAACCGGTCATGCCGATGATCGCGCTGATCGGGGTACGGATATCGTGGCTGATGCGCGATAGGAATTCTTCCTTGGAATGGCTTGCCTTCTCCGCAACCTGCCTTGCCTCGTCAATCTCCCTGAGTTGTTTCTGTTCCCGCTCATACGCCGTGGTGACATTGGTGCGGGTGACCAGGATTTCGCCATTTGCCTTGTCCAGCCAATTATAGTTGATTTGTTCGCAGATAACACGTTTGTCTTCTTTGCGATGATAGGTTGCGACGTAGGTGTTATGGAGTTCCAGTTCACGGACGATAATCTCAAGGCTTGTCGCTTCCTGATAATGCGCCATTTCCTCAGGATCGACGAATCGGGAACTCACATAGCTGACACATGTATCGTAGGGTGTCGTCTGTCCCACTTCAGGGAAGGTGATTCTCGAAGTCTTCCTGAGGAATTCGAACGTCCGCATCTGACAATTGATCAAACCGATGTACTCGAAACCCTCATCCATGATCAAATTGATGATCTCATCATTACGACGCTGTTTGGTGCAGTCCTGCGCATAGCTGAGAGACTCGACATCTCCGGTTTCGGAATTCTGATACAGATAGTTGGTCCAACGGCACCAGATGCGTTTCCCGTCCCCATCACGCAAAGGAAAATCAAAAGCGACATTTGTCTTTCCTTCGCTGAAATCCTTGAGCAATTGTTTCCGGCTGATCTTTGATCGGAACTCATTCCGGATAGTCTCATTCGTGATGGATCCGGCAAGAGCCGCAAAGTACTCCTCCGCTGTGCCGGAAAGGGGAAGTTCCAAGGTCATGGCTGGCGGCAGTTGCTTCTCGCCTGTCAGATTCCTGGTCAGATTGAACCGGACCGAACCAAGAGAATCGGGAGTGTTCAAAATCGAAAGGTTCCTCTTCCGCTCCAGACGTTGGCTCGTAATGTCTTGCCCAAAACCAAACACGGCAAACGGTTTGTTCTCCTCGTCATACATAGTGATGCAGGTCACCTGCACATAATGGGGAATGGGATCGTTATGTATATGATAGCAGAACTCGCAGGAAGCTTCCGGCACCCCTTCATTGACTTTCCTCAACAGGTCTTCCAAGGCAGGCTTGTCCTTGCTTTCAACGAAATCGGACAACAAAAACTCATCGCCTGAGGTTGTTTTCGGTATTCCAAGACGCATGCACATCTCACGGGTATACGGGTTGTCAAACTGCATGGTCATGGTTTTCGTCTTCCTGTCATATTCCCAGATGACAGTCTTGGTCACCATGACTGCCACCTTGTACATCTGCCGGTTCTTGTAGTTCTCTTCTTCTACCGCTTTTACCCGACTCCAATCCTGAATGCAGATGAACACAAGGGAATCTTCCTCTCTTTGCAGCATCTGGGTCTCCACGGAGAACCAATGGTATGCTTCATCGGCTTTTTTCCTGAAGCGATAGTCGAAATGGATGTTTCCCGTTTGGTTCCTTATGCTTTCCATGAAGGAAAGGACTTTGGGAAGATCGTCCGGGTGTACATGCCCTGCCATCTCCGTCCCTTGGGTAAAGGTGTCTTTGGTCAGTCCGAACATCTGCGACAACCGGTTGTTGATCACCGTGGTGGTTACGGCATTCCCCTTCACGCTGCAGATGGCGACGCCTGTGGGAATGCTGTCGAGAACCTGTTCGATGTGTTTCTTTTGTGCTTCAAAATCATTCAGCCGTTCATTCTCCTCCAATGATGTCTTTGGTACGTTTTCCACACGGTGGAAGAGTGTCAGGAAAACCGGCGAGCCATATTGGCTGCCGATCCTCTTGAAGGTAACCTCCACAGAGACAACCCCTTTTTGCATATGGGATAACTGAACGACAAGTTCCCCGTTTTGTTTGTCGGAGAATTGTTCATGCAGGAGCATACGGTCACTTTCCTTTACCAAGGAAAGCGCATCATTTCGGGTAATGGCCTCATATGCTTCATCAGAGAAACCTGACAAGCCGGGAAGATTGGAAGAATGATGCAAGGTTTTCAGCTTCCCCTGCTCCAGACGGTATATGGCATAATATCCAGGACATGCGTCGGCCAATTCCTGGAGAAACCCATCCTGCAGTTCCATAGATGATTCCCCTTTGACCATCAAGACTGTTGAAACATCTCCACAACCAGACACCCCAAGACTATGTCATTTACCATGAATAAGCAAGCTGGAAGCTGTTGGTATGAGGAGCTTTTACCCCTGTACCCGAGAGAGTTTCCGTCTTGATGCGGAAAAAGCGGACATCAGAATTTGGCGCCGCATTTCGGACAGTAATCGTATGCTTCGTCCGTTTCGAATCCGCAGCGGAGACATCGCTTTGTCCGGTTGACTGAGCCCTGTCGAATTTCATGCAAGTCAGCCTGCCTGATGGGCACTTCCCTTCCCCGTGCTATCTGTCCTCCGATGTCCGGATCCAATGCGTACACGGTTCCGCAACAGGAGGTCTGGACATAGTATTTTTTGTTCCAAGTGAAGCACGGGATGAAAAAGAGCGACAGAACCGAATACGTCATGAACACCTGGTAACGCCCAAAGCCGCCGCAAGACGGACACTGGATGGTCTGTACATAGGGGAAATTTTTTCTGCCTTGGCTGATGCCGATCATGAAAAACATGGCTCAACCTTCATGCGCGGAATGCGTCGAACCGCTCATCAGGCGTCAATGCCAAAAGGTCAGCTTCCTTCGGTCCCGCACTTCCCTGCTTATATGGAAAAACGACGACACCCGCTTGGTCGCATGCCTTCCTCAAAGCATTGATGAACTTCCAGCTGGTTTCGATTTGGTTCCACTGGCTGAACCACGTGGCGTCTCCATGCATGCAGGCTTCCAGCATCCGTTCATAGGCTTCCGGAGTATTGAGATGGAAGATGTCCTGGCAACTCTGGCAGAAATCCATCTCGGCGACCGCCAAACCTCCCTCATCTCCCGGTTTCTTGATGTTGAAACGGATGTCCACCCCTTCTGTCGGTTGTATCTTGATGACCAGCACGTCAGGATCGATCTGCGGATCGACCCGTTTGAATGTGATCACCACTTCAATCTCCCTGCGGTCGCATTTCTTGCCGGTTCGGAGCAGGAACGGCACATCCTTCCATCGGGGCGTGTCGATGAACAGACGCAACGCGACATACGTCTCTGTGGTTGAAACCGGTGACACCTTGTCCTCGTTCCGGTAACCTTCATACTGCCCGAACACCACAGAGGAAGCGGCATCGGTGACCGGACGCAGATGGGAAATGACGTCCAGCTGTTGCTCGTGCATCGTCGATGCGTCGGAAGGATTCTCCAATGCGACGATGGTGAGTATCTGCAGCAAGTGGTTCTGCACCATGTCTTTCATCGCCCCGGACTGGTCATAATACCCGCCACGCGTCTCCACACCTACCTGTTCCAATGCGGAAATCTGTACGGAAGCAATCGACTGGTTGTCCCAAAGACGGGAAAAGACCAAGTTCCCGCAACGGATCGCCAGAATGTTCCGCACCATCTCCTTGCCCAAGTAATGGTCAATACGGTAGATGTTGTCCTTGCCGAAAGTCTCCACCAAGAGGGTGTTGAGCTTCGTCGCGTCGGGAAGATCATCGCCAAACGGTTTTTCCAGCACAATATGCAGATCACGCCGTTCTGTAGCCTGAGCAACTCCTTCAGCGATGACGGTGAAGAATCTCGGCGCGACCGCCAGATAGATGATCACAGCTGTGGCGGGATGAGCTTTCTCATATGCGGAAAACCTGCCGTATTGGGAGGAATCGGTGAAATCCATCTCCAGATAATGGACTCCGCCGAGAAAGCCGGCGAGATTTCCATCATCCATCTTCGTCTGCGCGAATTTGCGTATCCACGGCGCGGCGCTCTCCCGGTAGGCGGCATCGTCATAATCCCTTCGTCCGATGGCGAGGATATCGTATCCCGCTTTCCATTTCCCTTTCGCATACAGATTGTACAACGAGGGCAACAGTTTCCTGTAGGTCAGATCCCCGGTTCCTCCAAAGATGACGATGCTTTGCGCGGTCATGACTGTTCCTCCATCACCACAGCGATGCCTTCGGGCACCGTGACTGAATCTTCCTGATGATCAATACAACCATCCCGCAACGCATAGGAAACCAATCGGTCGCTGTCTCTTTCGGCAACCAGCAGATGGTTTTCCCACAAGATGAAATCGCGGGGATGCTTGCCACAGCGGACTGTCTGCTCAAGGCTCAGCGAAGGCCCATCAACGACAAGGACAGAAAGTATGTCCTGCGTCCGTGTGGAGACATAAACCCTTTTCCCGTCACCTGACATCCTGATGGCAGCGGTATCCTTCAGATTGGTCTTCCCACCCGGAAGCACCGAGATGGAAGCAACGACTTTTTTCCCTTGCACATCAACGGCAAACAATTCGTTGCTCAATTCACTGACCATATACAGATACCGTCCATCCGGGGAGAAGACACCATGCCTCGGTCCGCTGCCTTGGGGGAAACGGATACGGTCGCATTCATCCCCCTGCGGCGTATAGATACGCACTTCATCCAGGAAAAGACAGGGCACCCAGAGTTTTCCGTCATGAAGCAGCACTTGATGGCAGCCGCAACCTTTCTTGACCAGCACGTTCCTGTCCAGCTGGAGGCGATCATCCTGTACGGTAAGCAGGGAAAAAGTCCCTTCATGATAGTTCGCCGCATACAGATGGCTTCCTATCCAAGACAGGAAACACCCGGTGGCTTTTTCATAGGCGATATGATCGAGAAGCTTTCCATCGTGGGAAAACAAAGCGACACCGCTACCGGAGGGGAAATCAGCCAAAGCAGCCACCCTGCCCCTCCCTACAGCCACATATTTCGGATTAGCGACATTCGCGAACAAGTCCACGTTCCCGAACTTTCCGTTGTCCCAAGAAAAACGATACAGGCCTTTGCTCCGGTCTGTGGTATAGGTTCCTACATATCCGATCATCGGTTTTCTCCGTTATTCATCTTCCCGTATGGTTTCGTTTCTTCTGTTCGTACAGACGTTTGTCAGCCAGTTCCACCAAAGCTTTCCAGTTCCAGTCTCCGGTCAGCTCCGTACTGCAGGCAAAACCGGTGGAAACGCCAAACGGCACTTCCAGACCGCCTTGGCAATAACAGACCTTGCGCATCTGCTCGTACGCTTTCTCCACTTCCGCGCGGAATTCCTCTGGCTTCTGTCCGCATGTGACGAGCATGAACTCGTCTCCACCGTACCGGATGAACAGCCGTTCCTCATTGGCGGTGCGCGTGTTGAAAAGGGAAAGCCAGAAACCAGATACGTCTTTGAGCAAATCGTCCCCCGCCACGTGTCCAAAAGTGTCATTGATGGATTTGAAATGATCGACATCCATGAAGGCAATGTTGATAACCGCTTCCTTATGGTTGCGGCATTCCAAGGAAGGGAGGAACTGCTCTTCCAAAAACCTGCGGTTGTAAGCACCGGTCAAGGCATCGATGTTGAGCAGATGGTTGTACTGCTGGATGACCAACCCCACCTGATTCAGTTCGTGGCTGTCCATCATCAATGAATTGGTCACATCAGCGACGAATTCAGCGACATAACTGATTCCGTCGACAAGCATGTATCGTGATGAAACCAGATACGTACGTTCCTTGCATATCTCAATCTTGTAGGCTTGGGACTTGGTTTTTAAAGCCAGCAAAGAAGTACAGTTTTCACACCTTCCGCACCGCCCCCACACCATACTGCAGATTTCATCGGGATGAGGCATGTCCCCGATGCGCATCAGAATCTTCTGGTTGACGGGATTTACGATGCGGACGATATCATAATCATCCTTCTGCTCGGTGGCAAACAACTTTGCCTCTTCAAAGGTGAAGTTGGTCTTCATGCATACAGAATAACCGATTATCAAACAACAGAAAAGCGTTTTCGGCAGGAATCAGAAGGATTCCAGCTTCTTGAGGTGTTTCGCCTCATACATCCTTTTGTCAGCCATATTGATGATTTCATCCATGGTGATGTTTGAAACATCATCGCAGACCATATAGCCGACGCTCAAACTCAGCGTATACCCGAGCATATGGGTTTTGTTGGTGAATTCCAGCGCATAGTTGATCTTCTTGATGATGCCATCAATCTCCTCAGCATGCCGTACATGGCCGATCAGCAAAAACTCATCACCGCCGAAACGGCCTACAAAATCACTTCTGGGGCTGTTCTGCTGCAACACTTTCGCGATAAGCATCAAAGCTTCGTCCCCTGACAGATGCCCGTATTGGTCGTTGATCCGCTTGAAATTATCCACATCAAACATCGCCAAAAAAAGCGGGTTGTCCGAACTATGGGAATGATGGAGTTCCCAAGAAAGCTGCGCATTGGTCTGCCTGCGGTTGAACAGTCCGGTGAGCGTATCCCGTGACAACTGGTCGTTCTGCCGGTTGATGAAGAGAATCAGCAACGAAACCGTGGTGCAGAGCCAGACGATGGACAGCCCATAGAAATACATCTGCAACACATTACCGACAAGCGAGAAAAACGGAAACAACACCAGTGTGACGTAGACGTTCGACTCACGACTCCTGATGGGATGACGATACTCGTTGACGGTAATGACGGTGGTCACCAGAAAATACAGGATGCTCGGCACAAATGCCAAGAGGATGAACGGACCGCGATGATAGACGTTTGTCTCCGAAAGACTGTACACCCAACCGGTGAAAGGACTGCAAATGATGAGTATGGAGTCCGCAACAACGGGCAAGAGCAAAAGAAACCGTTCCGCTTTCCCCTCCTGATGCTGGGGATACAAGCGTGCCAGAACGAAGTGGACCCACACATAACAGATCCAGCCGCCTAACAGGAAGTACAGCAAGCAGGCGCAATGGGTGAATACCTTCACGACGGGTGAAGCAATGCCGCGCATTAGGTAAATGGCGATGTCGGAAAGCAGGATCAGTATATTGAATGACAGCATCCTCACAAAATGATATTGTTCACGATCCTCAAAGTTGCCATGCCGTCTGTATGAAGAAACCCACATGACCAGAAGCACTATCACTCCGATCAGGTTCACTTCCATATACTCAAACATGACAAGATTCATTTTTCTTCCTTTCTTTATCTACCAAAAGAGTTGCAATCATCCTATCATCGAGTCGTATTCTGGACAACAAGTCCATCGAAAAAAAACAGTGTGCCTGAAAAACGGTTCTGACAGAGCTGTCCCAAACCATGTTGTCCTTGTCTGAAGGCCACGATATACTGGACGCCATGAATCGCAATCGCATCGGAGCCTTGCTTACCCTCACGGGGGGCATGTGCTGGGGCATTTCCGGCTGTGTAGGACAATACTTGTTCTCCACAAAGGGTATGTCAGCCCTTTGGTTGGTCCCCATCCGCCTTTTCGGAGCAGGCATTCTGCTGTTGCTGTATTATCTCATCAAGGAACCCCACCTGCTCTTCGGCATGTGGAAAACGAAAGGAAACGCCTGCAGAATGCTTGTGTATGGCATTCTCGGCATCAGTTGCAGTCAATTCACCTACTTTCTCACCATCCAGCTTTCCACAGCAGGCACTGCCACCATCCTCCAGGATGTCTCTCCGGTCATCATTCTGGGAATCGTGTGTTTCCAAGAACATCGGAGACCGATGTTTCTGGAATTATGCGCCGTTGTCTTCGCCTTCACCGGAGTATTCCTGCTTACCACCCACGGAAACGTCAGAAACATGGCGGTGCGTCCGGCGGCGATTGTGACAGGACTGGTCTGTGCGGTCTGCGTGGTTGTCTACACGATGACTCCCGGTCAGTTACAGAAACAGTTTCCCACTCCTTTGTTGCAGGGATGGGCCTTCCTGCTGGGCGGCATTTTCTTCATGATCCTGTTCCATCCATGGACATACCACTATGTCCCTGACGCCACAGCCCTCGCCGGCATCGCCACCGTCATTCTGGTCGGCAATGTGATAGCCTTCAACCTGTACATGACCGGAGTGACTTTCATCGGTCCGGAACGCGCCAGCCTGTTCAGTTTCGCAGAACCGGTAACCGCAGCCATCATCGGGACGCTTTTGCTCGGTTCCCCGTTCACCGTATGGGACGCCACGGGCTTTTTGTGCATCTTTCTGATGCTGGTCGGCCTTTTTTTCAGCAATTCATCGTCGAAGAGAACACGGCTTTCAGGCAATCCGCGAACTCCGTGATGCCTTTCGCCGTATTCCTGACCCTCCAAAACAGACCATATTGGCAGAAGACAGGTTTGTCATGGAGGACGAACGGGAGCCTTTTGATCTGAGGTGTCCGCACCATCTTGCCACTGCTACATGCCAAATGCAAAAAGCCACGATTCGCGGCGACGAGAAGCCTCGCCTCTTCCAGACTTTGCGCAAACAGAAGACCTTTCCCCAACCCAAGGATGTCATGGTAGTATGCCCCTTCTTCTTCCTCCATGTCCTTTTCCGCGATCACGATGCAGGAAAAGGAGGCAAGATCCTCTCCGGTCAGGTAATTATGGGAGGCAAGCGTGTTTTGCGGTGACACTTCAATCATGCAGGGACGACACCCCAACGAGAAATGCACATACTGCGTGGAGAAGGTGCGGCGAATGTCGTTCATCACCATATCCACCTTTCCGTCCTTCAGCAGGCCATAGAGGATTTCATGGCTGGCTGGAATGAAGTCGACCACTCTGTCAGGATGGGATGAAGCATAGTCCGCCATGGCCTCTTGGAGTTCGGTCCCGTCATAGGAACGCACATAGCCGACGGTAAGGTGGTCCTCCCCATGGGCGATGCGCATGGTGGTTTGCCGCAACACATCGAGTTCCTGGGTTATGGAAAGGCTCCCTTTGTAAAAGTATTCCCCTGCCTTGGTGAGAACGAAACGCCGTTTTCCGCGATCGATCAAAACCGCGCCAAGTTCCGCTTCAAGAGCCTGTATCTGTTGCGATATCGCCGATTGCGAAATAGTGCATTGCTCGGCAGCCTGAGTGAAATTTCTGCACCGGACCACCATTTGGAAATACTGTATCTGTCGGAGCAACATGTTTCACCTCCATAAGCACAACTTATCATAGACCCGGTAAAAGATGCATTGGAAAACCGGCGCACTGTTGGTATATTCATCAATATGGAAACAAAAGGCAAACACATGCTCATCGCTTATTTTTCCCGAAGCGGGGAAAATTATGTCAATGGCGGCATCTCTTCCTTGAAGACGGGCAACACCGAAGTCGCCGCACGGATGATCCACGCCATCACCGGCGCAGTCATGTACAAAATCGAAACAGTGCGGAAATATCCCGCCGATTATCGGGAAACCACCGAGGTCGCTGCAGAGGAAAAGCGGAAACAGGAACGGCCGGCCCTTGCTACGGTTTGTCCTGATGTGAGGACGTTTGACGGCGTTTTCCTTGGATACCCCAACTGGTGGGGTACCATGCCGATGGCTCTCTTCACATTCCTGGAATCTCAGGATTTTTCCGGAAAAACCATCTTGCCATTCTGCACCAACGAAGGAAGCGGTATGGGGTCTTCGGAAGCGGACATACGCAAAACATGTCCGGACGCATTGGTGAAGAAAGGACTTTCCATCCATGGAAGCGAAGTGAACGAACAGGAGGAATCCATCCTCAGATGGATCAGAAACGCATGAAAAAAACACTCTGTTGCTTACTGGCCATTGTGGCATTCTCAGTCATGCTTCCCGCAAAATCCCTTGTCGCCTATTTCTCCCAGACAGGCGAGCAGTATGGGGTCGGCGTGATCGAAAAAGGGAACACTGAGCTTGTTGCCCGTTATATCGCCGATAAAACAGGCGCTGACCTTTTCCACATCATCGCCGATGAAGACTATCCGAAGACATACAACGCATTGACGGTCGTGGCGAAAGAAGAACTCAAGAACAAAAAACGTCCTTCTTTGGTCAGAGACATCACAGACTTCGACGCATATGACACGTTGTATCTCGGGTATCCCATTTGGTGGGGCGATCTCCCGATGGCGGTGTATACCTTTCTCGAAAACCATGATTGGAAAGGCAAAACCATCTATCCGTTCTGCACCCATGCGGGAAGTGGCCTTTCCGATACGGTGCAATCCATACGGAAGGAATGCAAGAACGCACAGGTGGGCAAAGGCCTTGCCATCCAGGGGACGGTAGCGCAAAAATCCCCGGCGGAAATGAAAAAGGCAGTGGACGCTTGGTTGGGCAAATGAAAACCAGTGGCTTTGGATGCATGCGATGTTCGTTTTACGAAAGGATGCTCCCGCTAAAATCGGTCAATGATTCCGTCTCCAAACATTGTCCGATGCCTGACTCAATGCGTAATTCACTTTTTTTGACATCCCTGTACCAATGCCTGTTGTACGTTAACCATCGCCATTGCCTGATTCTTCCCGCCGCTGTTTTTTCGAACTTTGTTCGATGGACTCAAAAACCAGCGTCATATCCGTTCCGGCAGTGAAGCAGGATCAATGCCATGCATCAGGAGCGTCTCATCACACTCGGAAAAATACCGTTTCGTGAAAAACAATTCCTTGGGGGAGACAGGAAACGGCAAAGCCTTATCCGCCGCCAATGTTTCCAAGGGATAGGGACCGTTGACTTTCCAGCCATTGAGAAGCCCCAAGGAGATGGCATTTTGAGGACAATCCAAGGAACAACGAAGGCAAATGCAACAGGCGCTGGAAAAATGAATCCTCTTGTTTTTGACGCTGATGCCATGCATCGGGCAACGTGCGACACAGGCTTTGCACAACGTGCATGTGTGTGGATCGGCATGCATCATCAAGCCTTCAATCCTGCAGAACGGCCATTCGATACGGAACAGAAAGGACAAAACGCGTTCCCAAAGCGGGTAACGTAGGGTTTCCTTGTTCTCCTTCAAGACGTCACTGGCATGCAAAGGAACCAACGCCTTGGCATACAAGACCATCTGCCTGACCATCGCATCAGAATGACGGAAGATGATGTTGTACGGCATGACATAATGCCGTACCGAAAGGACACGATAACCTTTCTTCTCCAAAATCCGTGCCGGCAATCGTGTGGAGACGTCGTTGAGCCTCACCCCTTCCCCGCTTGTGGTGAATAAGAAACAGGGCTTTTTTGAGGCAGGAAGGACTTTTGCGAACCGCACGACGATTTCGGGAGCATTGAAGGCATGCACGGGAAACCCCAAAGCGACCAAGTCATACGGTTGGGGATTCGGCATATGCCCGCCATCAACCGTGATGGCGACTCTTTCCGTCTGGAACGTGGAGGACAACGCTTTCTGATAATACCCCGCTACCGCCCATGTGTTTCCTGTACCGGAAAACACATACAAGATCGCTTGCTTCATATGCGGAAAACGATATGACAAACAAGAAAAAAAGGAAATGGTCAGGTCATCAACCTGAGGACGGCTCCCATGGCGAGCCCCAGAAAATTCCCCAATGCGGAGCCAAGAATCCCCATCAGCACAGCGACGGCTGCATAATGCGGGTCATACGCACTGGCGACCAGCGATGCCGAAGCCGGACCTCCGATATTCGCCATTGATGCGGTGGCGACGATACCCAAGTCCCAATGAAACCATTTGGAGAGCAACGCCATACAGAGGGCATGGAAAGACAAGACGGAAACCCCAAAGACAATCCAGAGCGGTGCGGAAAGCAAGTCTCCGAGTCTTGCTTCCGAGGCAACCAGCGAAACAATCAAGTACAAATACACCGTTCCCAGTTCATCGATGGCGGGCAACCGTCCCAAACAGGTCATGGCGCACAAAAGACCAGACACTGTGGCGACGAGTGTCGCGCCAACGCCTTTGCCAAACGGAAACAACCCGCCAAGCTTTTGTGAAAGCACGGATACACCCAAAGAAAGCCCCAGGAGGAACAACCAATCCCCAGCGACAGGAATGGCCTGCTTTGTCGGTTTCTCTTCCACTTCCATCGCAGCTGAGTCCATGACCGAAGTGTCCGCTTTGGTTATGGCATTCCACGTTTTTGAAAAACGTGTCGCAAAAAAGACCACCGCCATCCAGAGAGAGTAACATACCGTGTCCAATGCAACGGCACAAGAATACGCTCCGGGCTCGATGGGAAGGGCGGCCTGCATGGATGCGAGGTTGGTGTTTCCGCCTGTCCAAGAGGCGAAAAGCGCGGCAACCGCACCCCATGTATCCGAACCAAGTCCTTTGCGCATCAAGGGATAAAAACATAAGAAACCAGATGCAAGCGTACCGGTGCAAGATACGTAAACCGCCAACAAACGTCCGCTCACTTTGACAAGTTTATGCAAATCACAGTGAAGCGCCAAAACAAAAATCATGGCATACAGAAGATTGTCCTTCAACGCATCAGAAGCGAGTCCGCAGGCGCGTCCGTCGTACATCCCCAATGTGCCGAAGATCATGTTGAGCACATACACCCAAACCAAGGAAGGCACGAGGGAAAACACCTTCCCGTGGGTGTGTTGCTCAATGAAGAGGATTAATCCCGCAAGCAACACCAGGAAGGCGATGTAGGTGAATCCATCCGTGATGGAAACCATTGTGTTTCCCCCCCTAACCGTTCGGGGACGAAAGCCTATCCCCGGAAGGCTCCGTACCGTTCGAGCAATTCCTTGCCGCAAAGGGAAGCCGAATCCTGATCGATGAACAAGGTGAAATCCTTGTGGGTCTTCAGCAAAGTGCTCGGAATGAGATTCGTCGTCTCTTTGGCTTCAAGCACCGCCTTGATGGCATCGGCCTTCACCTTCCTCGGAACCGCCGAAACGATGCATTTGCACTGCATGATCTGGTACGGCGTCATGGATATGGCCTGTTTGGGCACATCATCCACTGTCGCGAACCACCCCTCATGAACCTGTTGCCGTTTGCATTTGTCGTTGAGGTTGACGACGATGTACGCTTCCTTCGTCTTGAAGTCTGCCGGCGGATCGTTGAACGCGATGTGGGCGTTCTCCCCGATGCCGACGACACCGACATCGATCACATCCTCACGAAGCCGTCTGGTCAGGTATCCGATGTTCTTCTCCACATCCCCTTCTCCGTCCACGAACACCGCTTCCTTGGGATGCACGATATCCACAAACCGTTCTGTCAGGTATTTTCTGAACGAGGCCGCATGCGTGATGGGCAACGCAACATATTCATCAAGGTGGAACATGGTCACCTTTGACCAGTCGATATCCTTTTTCACCAAAGAAGCCAGTGTCTCAAATTGGGACGCTCCCGTGGACAGTACAATCCGTGCATGTCCTTTTTCCTTGATCGCTTCGTTGAGTTTCTGTGCGATAAGCTCAGCGGCTTTGCTTCCAAGTTCCTCTTTGTTCGGGGAAAACACTACCTTCATACCGATGCTCCTTCCGGGTAAAACACCCGTGTACGATATACTCGAAGCACCCGAAAAAAGCAATTCCCGCTTCTCCCAAGAAATCCGTTTCAAACACTGTTCCCGCCGCCACACCCTTCAGAATGGCATAAGGCGCGATGGCCATCCAACATCTTCGCAACCCTTTCGCAAAGACTGTAGAGGACCGCCACCCGAAGATGATTCGGAGAGGATTGGATCGGAAACGGGTGCGTCGATTGCGGATTCCTCAGGCTGGATGTTCTCGAAATGGAACAAGACCGTCCGCGAAAATCCTTTCGCAAGTCTTGGAAAAGCGTAACGAACCTGAATCCATACCCGGAAAAGAAGGATGAAGACTTTCCTCTGAAGTTTTGAGACATGCATGGTTTCACAAAAAAAACTCGCAAGAGAATGCCCTGTATCCATCCATAAAGCGTATGCGAGGGACAGGCCCGGGGACCACGCGCCAACCTGCGTACGCAAGGCCGTGAAATCCGACTCATGAAGAAAAGAAAACGACCAAAGGAAACAAGCGGAGATCGGGTAGGAATTCAGAAAAACAACCCAAAACCAGGAAAGAAACAGTTGAAGCAAGCTTGTCCTGCGAAAGAAACTCATGGCAGACGCAAAAAAAGAAAAGATGCTCAAATGGTTTAGGCAACGAGTATGAAGGAACAATGAAACGAAGGAAAGACGGTCAGCGAGATGGCAAAGGCAATACCATCCGAAGGACAAGCGACGCATTCTTGCACCCGCCAAACGGTTCCAAGGACATTCCGTTCAAAAGGAAAATCATATCGCTTCATGTGGTGAGATAGGCGTACAGATTGTCATCCACAGGATCGGAAAGGGCGAAATCGAAGGTGACGACGGGAAGGGTATTTCCTTGGTCATCATCGATGGTCAGCTGTTTCCAAGCGACAGGAGTCAGATCGCCGAGATAGTAGAAATCAGAAGATTCGCCGTCGCTCTTCTTGACGAACAGGCAGATACGGAGCCGGTCCTTTTCCGCATTGATGATGGCCTGCGCTTCGGGAGAATCCAAGGTGACGCGGTTACGGGTCATCCAGTGGAACCGTCTCCGGTCGGGATACAGGTAATCATCATACATGGTGCTCTTCGCGATGTCCTCACGCTTCTTGTAGGTCACGAAAATGGGACACGAACCGTTTTTTATCCTGTAGCCGTACAGTGTCGAGGACTCATCCTTCGGCCAGTCCAGGATACGGCACGCGTCCTTTCGGGAATACTTCTCATTGATCAGGAAACCTCCCCTGCTCTTTGTCTTGGCGAACACCTTCTCATAATGGTCAATCCCATAGGCTATCATATCTTCCGTCTGTTCCCTGAAGAGCCGGCCTTCTTTCCATTTTCCAAACGCAGAGGTTGCGGCGATCGAGCCTTCACCGACCATGCAAACCGGTTCGAGCCCATACTTTTGGGCATCCTGCTGTTTGAAAAACGTACCATTGAGCACATTGACGGCCGAATTGATGGTCTTCTCATCATCCGAATCGTACGGGGACAATTCCTGTTTCAGTTCCGCTAGGGGCACGGAGGGCTTTTCCAGAAGATCCTTCAACAACTGCAATTCTGCGATTCTCTTGCCTCCACCCAGTTCCACCGACAAGAATTCCAGATGTCCGAGATCCTCGGCTGAAGCGGGGGGACAGGCCTGTGGCTCCACACGCTGGAGGAACGCATAATAGGAGCCGCACGAAGGATTCTTTACAAACGCATAGGGGTCACGCGCTCCGTAATTGACGAAATCCATCATCGTAGGGATCCTGCCGATTTTATACTTAAGCAGACGATAATCGGTCTTTAAATCCTGGAGTTGGCTGACATTCGCGCTGTTGATGGACTCATAGATCCGTTCCTTGGCGATGACATCGAAATCGATGGTAGACGAACCTGGAATCAAAGCGCTGCCGGCGCTGACCAGTTTACGTATCGTATCCTTGTTGAATGATCTGTCTCCGTACAGGGCGATCGGAACAAGATAGTTGTTGGCGTAATTCCCGATGAAATCGATGACGGTGAGGTACTCTTTGCCTTCATTTTTCCGCAAACCACGTCCCAATTGCTGGACGAATACGATGGCGGACATGGTCGGGCGGAGCATCAATATCTGGTTGACACACGGGATGTCTATACCTTCATTGAAGATGTCTCTGGTCAGAATATAGTCCAGACTATCCTCTCCATCTTCCTGCTCAAGCCGTTCGATGGAAGCTTCCCGTGCTTCTTCCGTGCTTTCCCCATCCAAAGCCACGGTACGCAAACCTTCCCTATTGAGCAGTTCGGACAAGGTCTTCGCCTCATCGACACGACTGCAGAAGATGAGGCCTTTTGTCCTGCCGTGGTCACAGCCGTAGATACGGGTATAGGCGAGTATGTTCTTCACCCGTTCCGGACAGGTGAGTTTGCTGAAAGCGGCATCTTCTTCCAAAAGTTTTCCGCCAACACTGATATCCGTCACACCGTAATAGTGGAACGGACAGAGCATATCGCTCTCCAATGCTTCATGGAGGCGTATCTCATAAGCGATGTTGTAATGGAACGTCTTGAAAATGTCGTAACCGTCTGTCCTTTCCGGTGTGGCGGTCATGCCAAGCAGGAAACGAGGATGGAAATAATCGATCAGACGCTGGTAGGACTGGGCTCCGGATCGATGGACTTCATCGATGACGATGTACTCGAAATAATCCGGAGAAAACTGTCGGTAGTTTTCCGGTTTCGACAGGGTCTGCACGGTAGCGAACAGATAGTCAGCAGAAAGGCCATGCTCATGTCCGGTATAGAGTCCCATCGTTTTCGAGCCATCAAACACCTTGTGGAACGAACACATCGCCGCCCGTGCTATGTTTTCCCGATGGACCACAAACAAAAACCGTTTGGGACAGACTTTCTTCACATCAAACGCGGAGAGATAGGTCTTTCCCGTACCTGTCGCAGAGATGATCAAAGCGCGGTCCTTCCGCTCATTCCTCAACGCTTCCAATTGTGCCAAGGCTGCGATCTGCATCTTATTCGGTGACGGCCGGTCCAGACGATAGGAAAGCGGGAAATGTATCTGGGACGAAACATAAATCTTCTCGTATTCGGCAATCCATACATCATCCACCACGGTCGCCGCATGGAACTGCCGGTCGAACTCACCGCAGAGCTGTGTGGCGATGGAACCATCTTCCAGCGAAGAGACTTTCAGGTTCCATTCCCCGTTCAGACAAAGCGCGTTTCCCGTCAGGTTGCTGCTGCCTACAATCAGGGAATACTCAGAACCATGGCGGAACAGATAGCCCTTTGCGTGGAAGTTGTGTTCCGTCATGATCCGCATTTCGATGTTCTTCAAAGAACTCAGGCGGCTCAGCGCCCGTGGTTCGGTGAAGTTTTGGTATTGGGAAGTGAGTATCCTGCCGCGCACGCCTTTCGATTCCAATTCCCTCAAGGTTTCGATCAATGTAGCCACGCCGCTGTTGGTGATGAAAGCGACGGAAAAACAGAAGGAATCACACTGCTGCAGTTCCTGGATCAGGCTCGTCAAAACTTTGGTTTGGCGCTCGGGATCGTTGATGAGGAGTTTCGGACGGTAATCTTCGACGGAAAGGTGATCCCGGTCGATGTGCCCGGTGACCAATGACTGTCTCAGCTCCTCCGCCAACGCTTCAGGCATGCTCTTTCCCTTCCCCTGCAAAAAGCAACATCACTTCCCTCATCACGGGGATGTCTGCGGCGGCCCAGTCCAAGGTATCGAGCTTTTCCGGTTCCAACCATACGCTGGAAATATGTTCCTTGCGGACGAAACGGTCCGTCAGGGGTTTGCAGAGGTAGCAACGCATCGTGATGGCAAAATCGGGATATTGGTAAAAGACGGAGGTGACGTAATCTTTCTCGCTGATGGATACCTCCATCGCCATTTCTTCGCGCAACTCACGCATCAAGGCGGTGGGTCCGTCCTCGCCCTCTTCCACTTTCCCTCCGGGAAACTCAAACTTGTACGATGTATAGGAGTACTTTCCTTTGTTGCGTTGCATGCAGAGGATTTTCCCTTGGTATTCGATAATGGCTCCGACGACTTGCAACTGTTTCATATCCAGCATCACTCCCTGCTGCCGCGTATTGTATCCGATCGCGGCAAGGTTTGCCAGGGTGGCAGTGAAGTCGGGATTCGGTAAAGGAACCGCTATGTTGTTTTGGGGGAAGAACAGGCCGCGACCCTTTGTTCATCAATATACGCACCGCTTTCTCATGCCAGTTTCAAGCCGACGATACCGGCCACGATCATCGCCAGGAATACGAAACGGATCGGACCGATGCTTTCCTGAAACAACAGGTCGCCGGCGATGACGGTACCTACCGTACCGATTCCCGTCCATACCGCATATGCGGTGCCAAGCGGGAGCCGTTTGGTCGCCAACGCCAGAAACACGAAACTCACCACAAGCCCGCAGATCGTCACCACGGAAGGGACCAACCGGGTGAAACCTTCCGAACTCTTCATCGCCACAGCCCATACCACTTCAAACAAACCGGCAATGCACACCTCAATCCACGCCATATTGCGTTTCCTTCCGGCCCGGACAAATAAAAAAACCGGGCCGATGCTGATTTCCATCTCCCGGGCTTTTATCCTTCCGTGTCACGGCAAAGCCGTGTGTCCCCTCTAGGTCGCAGTCCACACATGTGCGGAACCCTAGGGAACGAATGTCTATTTCTTATCCCAAAGGCTCCTCCCCTGTCAAGACCCGAATATTTCAGCTTAAATAGGGTATCAATTCCGGAGAAACAAAGTATAATTGGTACCCAAAGGGAGAAAGATACATCCATGAAACGTATGACATCCATTGAATTCCTGCGTATATATGCCGCATTGTCTATTGCCTTCTTGCATTTTGACCAATTTTTGGGAACCAAAAACCCTTTGTCCTCAAAAGCCTATATATGGGTTGAGTTTTTCCTGATGGTCACGGGATTCTTCATGATGAAAGGGATCCTTGAAAACAACGGTGACAAACCTCTGAAAAACCCTTTGGCCTATACCCTTGGGAAGGCCAAGGCGATCTGGGGCATCTATGCATTCTCATTCTTCTTCACGTTTGCCATCAGAGAAATCACCAGCGGGAAAGCCACGCTCAAGGTTGTGCTCTCTGAACTCTGGCACTTCAAATGGGAATTCCTCATGCTGCACATGGCGGGTTTCACCCCGAATCCACAGTTCAATACCGATTACTTGAATCCTTCGGCCTGGTATCTGTCATCCCTGTTGCTTGGCGTCCTTTTGGTATACCCGCTCGCGGTCCGCCTGAGGGAAAAGTTCTGCACCACGGTGGCTCCGCTTTTCATGCTTGCGGTCTATTGCTTCTTCATGCAATCCTACAAAACAATGGATGCGGGAAACCAAATCGTCCTTTGCACGATGGCCGGAAACCTCAGAGCCGTCGCAGGGCTTTGCGGAGGCGCGCTTTCGTACCATTGCTTCACCGTAGCGAAAAACCGCAAGACCAACAAAACGACGCAGGACATCCTCAATATCGCATCTTGGTTGTCCATCCCCTGCCTGACCATCTTCTGCAGGCACATACCGGAACCTGACATGCTCGTCTACGTCGTCGTGTTCCTGCTCATTCTCATCCAGTGCGCCGCTAACGAGGGACCGATCAGCAGATTCCTGAATTCCCACGGAAACACCGTGTTGGCCTCCTGCGGTTCACACAGCATCGCTGTGTACCTGCTCCATTTCGGCATTATCCTCATCTGGAGGAAATGGCTGCCGTCTTTCATCGGAAAAGCAGGCCACATCACCTATCTTGTCGTCCTCATTGCCTTCAGCGTCCTCGTGTTGCGATTAGGTCAGGCGATCAAGAAAAAGATCCTGCGCCAAGCCTCTTGAGCTGGGAATGCCATGGGGTTTTGATTCCAAACGTGGCATGCATCGATGATTTGGCCATCACACGTCCGCATGGTGCATTCCCCGCCCGTGAAGACACGCAACGGCTGGGCATCAGTTCCTCAACAGGACAAGGGTCACCTTCCCACGCATGAACCCAACGTATGTTCCATGCGTTTCGCATAGTCATGCGAAGGGTTTTCGCCGACAGGCATCATCCATTGATGGGGAAAACGTGACTGAAAGGCAGAGGCGCATCGCTCTTTCGCCACCCTGTCATCCCTCCATCGGTCGAGAACCTGTTTCGTGATGTCGACTCCGCCATCGGTGGCCATTGCAGTCAGGAAAACAAACAAGTTTTCCAAAACAACCGTTCGCTACAGAGACAATCCTTCACCAGGTCTTTCCGTTTCGCCTCAGAGAAAGACCATCTGCGGCAACCACATCCACGAAAGAATTCCCGATAGGGAGCCTTACGGACTGTTTTGCCCCAAAAGCCACACTACACGTGCAGGGATACCATGCATGCAGTCTCTGCCTTTTCCTAACCTACAAACAAGTTATCATCCTGCTATAGTTCTTATATAACACTATATATAGTGTACTTAAAATAAATAATACTATTGCTGGTAGACAATAGTGAGTATTTGGAGTATGCTGGATTCGTGCCGAAGAGAAGAAGGGTGTAATTCCCGCACTGGTCCGCAACCGTAACAGCCGGGTCGCTTCAGCAAGGATCAATCATCTTACGAGACTAGGAGACCAATATGCACATTCAATCCATTTCCCCGTAATCCGCCCTTTGCTGTCCGTTCACACGACATTCCAAGGGGGATAACCATGTACAACGTCATCAAAAGAACCGGGAACACGGTGCCTTTCGACATCATGAAAATCGAGAAAGCCATCGAAAAAGCGTTCATCGCCACCAAAAAACAGTATAACCAAGACATCATCAGCCTGCTTGCGTTGAAAGCGACTTCAGATTTTGAACCGAAGGTCAATAAAGGAATCATCACGGTGGAGGACATCCAGGACAGCGTGGAGACCGTACTCGCGCTCTCCGGCTACAGTGATGTCGCGAAAGCGTACATCCTCTACCGCAAACAGCACGAAAACGCCCGAAATGCCGAGCGGACCATGCTTGACTACAAAAAACTGGTTGACAACTACCTGCTCGCCGATGACTGGCGTGTCAAGGAAAACAGCACCGTCAACTACAGCATCGGCGGATTGATCCTCTCCAACAGCGGAGCCATCACAGCCAACTATTGGCTCAGTGAAATCTATGACCAAGAAATAGCAGATGCCCATCGGAACGCAGACCTGCATCTCCATGACCTGTCAATGCTTTCCGGATATTGCGCAGGCTGGAGCCTGAAACAACTCATCACGGAAGGATTGGGCGGAGTGCAGGGCAAAATTTCCTCGGCACCCGCAAAACACCTGTCCACTTTGTGCAACCAAATGGTCAATTTCATCGGCATCATGCAGAACGAATGGGCCGGAGCCCAGGCGTTCAGCAGTTTTGACACCTATCTCGCTTCGTTTGTCAAAGCCGATCATCTCGGTTACGGCGAAACCAAACAATGCATCGAAAGCTTCGTCTACGGAGTGAACACACCTTCACGCTGGGGTACCCAAGCCCCATTCTCCAACATCACGTTGGACTGGACCGTACCAGACGACCTGAAGAACCTTCCGGCCATCATCGGAGGCAAACCCCAGGACTTCACTTATGGGGATTGCGGGAAAGAGATGGATATGGTCAACAAGGCATTTCTTGAAACCATGATCGCCGGAGACGCCAACGGAAGGGGCTTCCAATATCCGATACCCACCTATTCCCTGACCAAAGCCTTCGATTGGTCCGATACGGAAAACAACCGGTTGCTGTTCACCATGACCATGAAATATGGTACGCCCTATTTCTCCAACTATATAGGGAACACAGACATGCAGCCGAGTGATGTCCGTTCGATGTGTTGCCGTCTGAGGCTTGACCTGAGGGAACTGCGGAAAAAAAGCGGAGGTTTTTTCGGCAGCGGCGAATCCACAGGTTCCATCGGGGTGGTGACATTGAACATGCCCCGGCTCGCCTACCTCGCCACCGATGAACTTGATTTCTTCAAACGCCTTGACCATCTGATGGACATCGCCGCGCGAAGCCTGAAAGTCAAGCGGACAACCATCACCAAGTTTTTGGAAAATGGACTCTATCCCTATACCAAACGGTATCTCGGCACCTTCACCAACCATTTCAGCACTATCGGACTGGTCGGAATGAACGAGGCCTGCCGGAACGCACGATGGATTAGGGAAGACCTCACCTCTGACCAAGCACAGGCTTTCACCGCCAAAACGCTTGACCACATGCGCGAAAGGCTGAAGGATTACCAGCAGTTGTACGGAGACCTGTACAATCTTGAGGCGACACCTGCGGAATCGACCGCCTACCGGTTGGCAAAACACGACAAGGAAAGATATCCCGACATCCTCACCGCCGGAAACGACGCGAATCCTTACTATACAAACAGTTCGAATCTGCCCGTCGGATACACGGACGACGTGTTCAAGGCGATGGACATCCAAGACAAACTCCAAGTGAAATACACCAGCGGAACCGTATTCCATGTGTTTTTGGGAGAAAAAGTCAGTGATTGGAAGAGTACGGCGAATCTGGTGCGCATGATCGCCAAGGGATATCGCCTCCCCTACTTCACGATCAGTCCGACCTATTCGGTCTGCCCAGAACACGGATATATCGCTGGCGAAGTATGGGAATGCCCTATATGCCACAAAAAGACTGAAGTCTATTCAAGGATCACCGGGTATTACCGTCCGGTACAGAACTGGAATGACGGGAAAGCGCAGGAATTCAAAGACCGCAAAACCTATGCGGTCGAAACGGATCACCCACATTCCGTTCCAGGCGACAGGACGGCGGAAAAACCAGTTCTGACGGACACGGGGAGAAAACCAGTCCAACTGTATTCCAAACCCCGTTTGTTCACGACAAAGAAATGTCCGAACTGCAAAATCATCAAACCGCAACTTGATGCCGCGCAGGTGGCATATGAACTTGTCGATGCCGAAGAGAACGCATGCGAAGCACAAAAACTCGGCATACTGCAGGTCCCGACACTGGTGTTTCCTGACGGGAAGCAACTCTCTGGCGCATCGCAGATTCTCGGCTGGCTCAAGGCCAACGGTTTTCAGCAAAATGGGACTTTTCCGGATGCAAGGGCCACGGCCAGACAACTGGCGGATTGAAACAGCAAAGCATTCAAGGAGCATCACATGCGTTTCGGTGGTTTCAGCCGTATGGATCTGGTGAATTATCCTTCCCTTGTCGCGGCAACGGTATTTGTCAATGGCTGCAATTTCCGTTGCCCTTATTGCCATAATGCGCCGCTGGTGCGGGGCCAAGCGGATGATTTCAGCGATGAAGAAGTGCTTTCGTATCTCTCTCTCAGACAGAAAATGCTGGAGGGCGTCGTCGTCACGGGCGGGGAACCGACCTTATACGAAGAATTACCCGCCTTCATCAAAAAGGTGAAGGCAATGGGATTCGCCGTCAAGCTCGACACGAATGGCGGCAATCCGGAGATGCTGAAAGCACTCATTGCGCGACATCTGGTCGATTATGTGGCTATGGACATCAAGACAAGCAAGGAACAGTACAGGAACAAAGTCGGACGGGACAGTCTGTTTGTGGAAGAATCCGTGCAGGTGTTGAAGAAAAGCGGCATCCTGCATGAATTCCGCACAACGGCGGTCAAAGAAGTGGTGACCGTCAACGATTTTCTGGCCATCGGACAATGGATCGAAGGTTCTGACACCTACTATCTGCAACCATTTAATCCCACAGTCACCCTCGACGAGAGCTTCCATGAAGCCCATGGATACACCCGCACGGAAATGGAAGAGATCAGAAAGAAACTGCTTCCTGTCCTTCCCAACACGTTGGTACGTTGACGAGAGTCTGTACAAGAAGCGGATCGGTCGTCGTCCATCGGGTTTGCCCGAAGGCAACAACCGGATGGAGAAGGGAAATCATGCCGTGGCACACGGCGGAAGTCCGTTGATCCTTGCAGGAACATCCTTTTTTCACGTACAATCACCCCATGCGTATCGTTGTGATAGACGGACAAGGCGGTGGAGTCGGCAAGGCGATCGTATCCGCCATAAAAACCTCATTTCCCACCCAACAGGTGCTTGCGGTCGGCACCAACAGCATTGCGGCATCGACCATGCTGAAAGCCGGTGCCGATGAAGCGGCTACCGGTGAAAACGCCATTCTGGTAGCCACCAGAAAAGCCGATGTCATCATCGGCCCGATAGGCATCGTCATCGCGGATTCCCTTTGCGGGGAGATTTCCCCCGCCATGGCTGTGGCCATCGGACAAAGCAGGGCTAAACGCATCCTGCTTCCGGTGAGCGGCCACTGCGACAACATGGTGGTCGGCACCCAGAACGCGAACCTGAAAACCAACATCTCCTTCGCAGTTTCCCTGTTGCAGGAAATCCTGCAATCTGCTACATTCTGAAAACCGGCGTCCAGAAGGCGCCTCCAACCCAGAAGGGCGTTTTTCTCCTCATCCCTTAGAGCATTGTCAGGAAGACAACACGTTTCCAGAACGGAAAACGAAGGGAGTTACATGTCTGTCGCCATCCATGGACGGCACCTCAGTTTCAGCTATGACGGCATCCACAATGTATGGGAAGATGTCAGTTTCTCCGTTGAAGAAGGCCAATGGGTCGCCATTTTGGGAACGAACGGCAGCGGAAAATCCACATTGGTGCGTGTGATGGATGCCCTGCTTCCCATCGCACAAGGAGAACTCTCCGTCCTCGGCATGGATGTCAGGGACAAAGCGAACCATCCGTCACTGCGGAGACAAGTCGGCATCGTCTTCCAGAATCCCCAGGAACAATGTGTCGCTTCCTTTGTGGAAGACGACATCGCCTTCGGTTTGGAAAACTACCGGATTCCGGAAACAGAGATTGCATCGCGCATCGGGCAGGCTTTGCATCAGGTCGGACTCGACGGATACGGGCAAAGGGACATTTCGTCTCTTTCCGGAGGACAAATGCAAAAAGTCGCGCTCGCCGGCGCCCTTGCCTTGCGGCCGAAAATCCTGATTCTTGACGAAGCGACCTCGATGCTCGATCCGATGGGACGCTCAGCGTTGCTCCGGGATATCTCAAGACTCCACAACAACGGAATGACGATCATAATGGTCACCCACATGGCCGAAGAAGCCGTAAATGCGGACCGCATCATCGTACTTGGGGACAAAACCATCAAAGCGGAAGGCACACCGGCAGAAGTGTTCCGGGACGAAGCGCTGTTGGAGCGATGCGGGCTCATGCCCCCGCTTCCTGTACGGCTTTGGACGCATCTCGGGATCAAAGGGACGGTTCCTCTCACCGGCCAAGCATTTGTGGAGGCGATATGCGGCTTACGCTGAATTCCTGTACCGTCCGCTATCCGTCCACAGAAGCCCTCAAGGACATTACCCTATCCATTCAGCAAGGCGTCTTTCTTGCCATTATGGGAAAGACCGGCAGCGGGAAAACCACACTTCTGGAAGTTTTGGCTGGATTGTCCAAGCCCACAAGCGGAACCGTCTCCCCCACCGGTTTTTCCCAGAGCGTCGGTATCGTCCTGCAACGTCCGGAAGACCAGCTCTTCGCCTCAACGGTTGAAGAAGATGTCGGTTTCGCGTTGAAAAATCTCGCCCTTTCCCCAGAAGAGAAAAGCAAACGCATCGGCGAAGCGTTGGAGGCGGTAGGATTTACCGATAGGAAAGCCTGTCCATTGCTCCTCTCCGGAGGACAAAAACGGAAAGTCGCCATCGCTGGAGTCCTGGTCTTTCATCCATCAGTGTTGCTTTTGGATGAACCTACTTCAGGCTTGGACCCTACCGGCAGGAAAGCGATGCTGCAGTTGCTTACCAGTCTGAACAAACAGAATGTCACCATCGTCATGGCAAGCCATGACGCGGATGCCGTCGCCGAATGCGCCACCCGTCTTATCATCCTCGATGACGGGAGAATCGCTCAAGACGGGAACCCCCATGAAGTGTTTGCGGATGTCCCCAACATGAAAAACCTGCAGGTGGGTGTCAGCCATGCCAGAGAAATCGCTTATCTCTTCGAACAGAAAGGGTATCGGCTCCCTGAAGGGATCATCAAGGAAGAGGAATTGGAAAAAGCGTTGGAGGCGGCACCATGGATGGATGCATGACCAACCCGATCAAGCATGCCGATCCCAGGACGAAAACGCTCGGCTTCCTCCTGTTGGTCAGCGCCGTTCTTGTCTCCCATTCCGTCGTTGCGTTCCTGACAATCGCAGGCATGGTTGTCTGGTTGGGGAAAACAGCTCGTCTTTCCGTACGGCTCTTGACCAAAGCCGTTTGTTCACTTTGGCATTTTTTCCTGTTGGTCTGGCTTATGAACGCTTTCTTTTCCGAGACAGGCGAGTCCCTCTGGCGATGGGGTATCTTCAACCTGACCAGAGACGGAATGGACCAAGGGCTTCTCGTGGTGGTACGGGTGGCGTTCGTCATTGTCCTCGGAACCTTGTACAACCACATCGCGACGGCACAGGATGGCATCAACGCCATCAATTGGATGCTCACCCCCCTGTCCTTTCTGTTTCTCCCTGTCGGACAAATCTCCCTGATCCTCGGCACAGCCTTGCAGTTTGTACCCCTGTTGCGGCAAGAAACGGCACGCATACAAAAGGCCCAAAAGGCCCGGGGCGCGAGCTTTGGCAAGGGGAATTTCCTCACCAAGGGGAAAAACCTGCTCCCGCTTTTGCTACCGGTATTCCTGTGCGCTTTTTCCCATGCCGACGCGCTTGCCACCGCCATGGAAGCACGCGGGTACCAAAACGGCGCCAAGCGCACGAAACGGCATGCTTCCCCTCTTCGTCGCGTCGACATGCTCGCCCTTTCGGGCGGGATATTTTTGGTTCTGTTCTGCCGTGTGGCATGAACAAGAAGGAGTCACCATGCAAACAATGTCTTCCGTTAAGAAATCCCTGCTCAATGCCATGTGCGTTGCCCTGTGCGTCGTCCTCCCCATGGCATTTCATGGAGTGAAAGACGCGGGGGCGGTTTTCTGTCCGATGCATCTGCCCGTCTATATCTGCGGTTTGGTCTGCGGATGGCCTTACGGATTGCTCTGTGGTCTTTCCGGACCGTTATTCTCCAGCCTTTTGACCGGTATGCCGCCGGCGAATTATCTTCCCCTGATGATGGTCGAACTTGCCGTCTATGGGCTTGCTTCCGGACTTCTGATGTCGCTGACACATACCAAAAACCTGTATGCCGACCTGTACATCAGCCTTGTCGGGGCAATGTTTTGCGGGCGCGTCATCGCAGGCATCACTCGTGCCTTGATCTTCGCGCATGGCACATATTCGATGCATGCATGGATAATGGGATATGGGATCACCAGTCTGCCGGGCACCCTTATCCAGCTTGCCATCATTCCGGTCATCATCGCGACCCTGATGAGAGCGCGGCTCATCCCATCCCGATATGCCGATTGACCGCTATCCCATCCTGCATCCATGAACATCCGTCATACCGTATCGTCCTGAGACGGGAAGCACCAATGGACAGCAAACAGGAGTTTCGCGTACAATCAAGGCTCAAGAAAGAGGCAAACCATGCCAGATGACCCAAAGCTCAAGATACGGTGCGCGTCAGGAGATGACACCGATGCGCTGCTTGACATTTATGCGCCGTATGTGGAAAAAACAGCGATCACGTTCGAATACTCGGTTCCTTCCCATGCGGAATTCGCCCAAAGGATATCCCATGTGTTGCAACGCTACCCATATCTTGTCGCTTTGTCCGGTGGAGAGATTGTCGCTTACGCCTATGTCAGCCCTTTCAAGGAACGGGCCGCCTATGATTGGGCGGTGGAGACATCCATCTACGTGAAACAGGACCACAAGCGGATGGGAATCGGTTCCAGGATGTATCGGGCATTGGAGGATATCCTGAAAATCCAAGGCATCCTCAACATGAACGCCTGCATCGCGTATCCCCCCGAAGAAGACGCGTTCCTCACCAAAGACAGTGTGACGTTTCATACCCGTATGGGTTTCCGGATGGTTGGTGAGTTTCATGACTGCGGCTACAAATTCGGACGTTGGTACGACATGGTCTGGATGGAAAAGGAAATCGGAAAGCATCTCGCCTGCCAGATGCCGGTGAAGACGTTTGCCGCGGTCCTTCCGGAGGTGGCCGACAAGCTCATCCTTTCCTGAACAGCGTCTCTGAGACACGCTTCACGGACGTACCCAAAGATGCCGTATTGCCGAAAGTGTCAGTTTTCCGTCAGGCATGACCATCCCCTCGCTTCTTGCGGCAACTGCCCGCAAAGGGACAACAACCGCAACCGGCGCCACAGCTGTGGGAATGATGGCGTGACTTCCGCACGATCAGAACCACCACCGCCACAAGGGCGATGGTGATGAGTATGGTGGCAGCCATCAGACGGCCGCCTTCAATCGTCCGCTCTCTTTGTACGGACGGAAAAGCATATACAGGAAGCATGCGATGTTTGCGAATCCGACGAGTGTGCCGAAGCCGAACCGACCGTGTCCGAGCATCCCCACTTGGTAGAGGGAAAGGCTCACCATATAGGCGAACGCACATTGGTACGTGATGGCGAACCACGTCCAACGCGGATTGTTCATTTCCCGCTTTATGGCTCCTATCGCGGCAAAGCAAGGAGCGCAAAGCAAGTTGAAGACAAGAAACGAATAGGCTGACAACGGTGTGAATGCGGACTGCAACGCACCCCATACCTCAGCGCCGTCCTCCGCAACCTCGCTGAAGCCATAGAGGATGCCAAAGGTGCCCACAACGTTTTCCTTTGCGATCAGACCGGTGATGGTCGCTACCGCAGCCTTCCAGTTTCCCCAGCCAAGCGGACGGAACAGCCAAGCGAACACGCTTCCGATGGCGGCAAGGATGCTGTGATCCATTTGGGAATCCTCCAGCATGGTCCATTTCCCGTTGATCCAGCCGAAATACGAAGCGAACCAGACCAGCATGGTGGCGATGAGGATGACGGTACCCGCTTTCCTGATGAAACTTGATGCCCGTTCCCATGTGGAACGCAACACACCGCTGACCGTCGGCCAATGGTAGGCGGGAAGTTCCATGACAAACGGAGAAGGATCACCACGGAAAATGTCCGTCTTTTTCAGCATGATGCCGCTGGTGATGATGGCCGCGATGCCTACGAAATATGCGCTCGGAGCGACCCACCCCGCACCCCCGAACAACGCTCCGGCGATGAGTGCGATGATGGGCAGTTTCGCCCCACAGGGAATAAAGGTAGTCGTCATGATGGTCATCTTCCGGTCACGATCGCTTTCAATGGTACGGGACGCCATGATTCCCGGAACACCGCAACCGGTACCGATCAACATCGGGATGAACGATTTTCCGGACAACCCGAATTTCCTGAACACCCTGTCAAGGATGAAGGCAATGCGCGCCATATAGCCGCATTCCTCAAGAAACGCCAGAAACAGGAAAAGGACAATCATCTGCGGTACGAATCCAAGCACTGCGCCGACTCCGCTGACGATGCCATCCACCAGCAACCCTTTGAGCCATGGCGCGACGCCGAACCTTTCAAGCCACCAACCGAAGCCGGGAATGATCCATGCACCGAACAACGTATCGTTCACCCAATCCGTAGCCATGCCACCGATTGAGGAGATGGAAACAGCATACACACCCCACATGACCAATGCGAAAATGGGCAGGGCCAACCAACGGTTGGTGAGCACACGATCTATCTTGTCACTGGTGGAAAGGCTGGGTTTGTGCCTCTTCAGGAAGCATCCCCCGATGATTTTCGCCACAACGGCATATCGTTCGTTGGTTATGATGCTTTTCGCATCATCATCCAATTCCCGTTCACACGATGTGATGTCCTTTTCGATATTGCTGAGGATGGAAGGATCCAGTTTCAGGTTTTCCATCACCTTCTCGTCCCGTTCGAACAATTTGACGGCATACCACCGTTGTTGGTTTTCCGGCAACGCATGCACCGCAGATTCCTCAATATGAGCGACCGCATGTTCCACGCTTTTCGAAAAGGTATGTGCGGGAACGGGAAGTTTTCCGGATTCCGCCATTTTGACCGCTTCATCCACGACCTCGTTGATGCCCGTCTCCTTCAAAGCTGACAGGGAGACGACGGGGCACCCCAAGTCCATGGACAGGCGTCTGACGTCAATCTCATCGCCTTGTTTTTCCACAAGATCCGCCATATTGAGGGCGCAGACCATCGGAATACCCAATTCCAGAAGTTGTGTGGTGAGAAACAGGTTCCTCTCCAGGTTCGTCCCGTCAATGATGTTGATGATCCCATCAGGCCTCTCTCCGATCAGGTAGTTCCGCGCCACGACTTCTTCCAAGGTGTAGGGGGAAAGTGAATAAATGCCGGGCAAATCGGTGATGGTCACCTCTTTCCTTCCTTTCAAACCACCTTCTTTCTTCTCCACCGTCACTCCCGGCCAGTTTCCCACGTATTGATTCGAACCTGTCAGTATGTTGAACAGGGTCGTTTTCCCTGAATTCGGATTTCCAGCCAGCGCTATGCGTATCTGTTTCATTGCATGCTCCTATTGTATCTCGATGCTCTCGGCATCTTTCTTCCTGAGCGAAAGCTCATATCCGCGGACCGTCAGCTCCACAGGATCCCCCAACGGGGCGACCTTGCGGATAGAGAGCACCGCCCCTTTCACAATCCCCATATCCATGATGCGTTGCTTCAAAGCGCCTTCGCCATGGATTTTCACCACTATCACCGTCTCCCCGACCTTTGCATCACGCAATGTCCTCATATACGCTCCTTCACACCAAAATCTTTGCGGCCAGTTCCTTGTCGATGGCCACCCGCGAGTCCTTCACTTTCACGATCAGGTTGCCCGCATTCTCTGAGACAACCGTCACCACGTTACCCGGCACGAACCCCAATTCACCCAGAAATGCGCGAATCTTCGCCTTCCCTCCCACCACCAGGATGGGTGCTTCCTTCCCTGCTTCGGCCAAAATCAATGGCATCATATGACCTCCATAGTTAGACTACCCTAACTTCTTGCGCATGAAAAACACGATTCTTTCTGATCGGAACGGCGAAGACTGGTCACCGTATATCCGAGGTTTTCCACACACAGGCGCAAAGAAAGCTCATCCACATGCTTTTTTCCCCGGATGTCAGCCTCACCCCGTTTCCAATCCACCTCCGCCCAAATCCCATCAATCCCATCCAACGTCCACGCGATCCGCATTGCACAATCCCCACATGTCATTCCCCTTATTCCCATCAGCCACCGATAGGGATAATGCGATGCGTCCTTGTCTTCTACCCGTACTGTTCGTGCTTTTCCCCCACCGCCGCAACACCCCCAAGCGATCCGTTTGAGAATGCTGGCGACGGCAATAATGGTTACGACACCAAGAATCCCCACGATCACCAGAGTGGACATACAACATCCTTCCTTGCATCTTCCATCAGCGGTTCCGATCCCGTCTTCAATCCACCCAATACCTTTTTCGGTTCCATCAGTTCCCCTTTGGTCAGGCTCATTCGATTAGTACAGCCTAACCAAAACAAGGTTAGTATTTACTAACTGATAGTGTCAAGGGGGTTCTCATCAAAAACCGCAATTGTCGAAATCATCCTTTTACCCTATACTTCATGAGAGGTATATATATGGTCATCAAGGAAGCTGTCGAGATGTATCTGGAAACAATCTTGGTTTTGGGTAAGGAATTGGAACATGTGCGCTCTCTGGATGTCGCAAACCGTATGGGATACTCCAAACCGACCATCAGCGAACAGATGAAAGTCCTGAAAGAAAACGACTTGGTGCGGATGGATGAAAACAATTACCTGTTTCTCACCCCGAAAGGGTTGGAAATCGCCGACAAGACGTATGAACGGCATGTCCTGATCACCCGGATGCTCAAAGCCATCGGCGTCAGTCCCGTCACCGCGGAACAGGATGCCTGCCGCATAGAACACTACATCAGTGACGAAACCTTTTTCTGCATGAAACGTCACTTCAGCGAAGAAGAACCTGCGGGAAATGGCACGACTTGAACAGGTTGCCATCACCGCAAAAACGCTATTTCTCCATATTGTTCACACAAAGATACACGCAGTCTTTAAAAAACACAGGTAATTTCATCAGTGAGCACTGTGGGGAATCCGCTCGTTTCTCAAATCAAGACCCCAAACGACAAGGAGTCTCCTTATGAACAAAAAAGTGATGTTGGTTCTTTTGGCCGTATCGGCCCTGCTCGCTTCATGCAAGACAGTCACCACAAGCAACACGTCGACCACCCCTGTACCTTCCGTCAGCGCCACCGCTGGTCCGAGACAAGGCGGAACGGGAGTAGACAAAAGCGGCGATGCCGTTTTGAAGGAAATGGCGTCCACCGTCGCCCCCCTGTTCCAGACCTTCACCTATCACGACGAACAAACCGGACGTGACATGCAGTACGCATTGTTCACTCCGATGGGCTATGACCCGTCCGTCTCCTATCCGCTCGTCTTGTTCATGCCTGACGCAAGTCTCGTGGGCAAAGGCGTGACGGCAACCTTGACGCAAGGCTGGGGCGGTCTCATCTGGGCGACAGAAGAAAGCCAGAAGGAACATCCGTGTTTTGTTTTGGTTCCCACCTACACGGGTCCTGACGCGGCCACTAATGATGATTACCAAGTAAGCGACGAAGCGGATGTTACCTACAGGATGCTCAAGAGCGTCATCGCCTCCCATGCCGTTGACGAGAAGCGCGTCTATACCACAGGACAGTCAATGGGTTGCATGCTGAGTTTTTACCTGAACATCACCTACCCCGATCTGTTTGCAGCTTCCCTGTTCGTCTCCGGCCATTGGGATCCTGTGGGGATCGGCACGCTGGCAGGCAAGAATTTCTTCTACATCTCCTCTGAAGCCGACACCAAATTCGCCGCGAAGATTGATGCGGTGAAGACCAATCTCCTTGCCAACGGCGCGACCATCGCCGAAAACACCTGGTCCGCAAAACTTTCCGCGGAAGAACAGGATGCCCTGGTGGAGGAGATGCTCAAGAAAGGATGCAACGTCAATTTGGTCGAATTCACCAAAGGCACCGTCGCACCTGAGGGTTTGGCGAGCACAAACGCCGACTTCGTCGAACACATGTACGCTTTCGACCATGCCTACATGATCCCCGCAGTCAGAAACTGGCTCTTCTCCCAATCAAAATAAAGGCTGGGATGGTGTAGCGGTCAGCCACGCCATCCTGAGTGACATACTCCACCGTCAACCCGGAATGCTCTTCAGGAGCATTGAGTTATCCGGGTGACGGCAGGAATGGTCCCCTTTCATAGCCGAACTTCGCAACATCATGAAGGTTTTATCCGCCGTTATTGGTTGCGGCGTCCGTGAAAAGATGATGCCATCCTTTTCCTGTTTTGCCGAAAGGGACAACAACCGCCGTTTCCATCCATCACACAAAGCATGAGACAGATTCTCCATGTCGACGTTTCATTTCCGGCAATACAAGCACCACTCCTTTCCGCATATGCGTAAAAGGATTCCCCTGCAAGGAAAACCTGTCCGTTTGCATAACGACTTGCGCTTTCCAAGCTTCATTTTCCAATCGGAGTGGCTTTGAACCAAGAAGAGACGATGAATCAAGCAAAGAACTGGCTACATGAAAACGATACATGCCATACGCTTCGCATGAAGTATACGGAAACGACAACTCCTATGACGGAAAGAATCAAACCCACCACAGCATAAACGCCAAATTCTTGATTTCTTCGTCCCAAGAATCCCATAACGGTACCCACACATCCAATGATTACCCCAAACAGGACCGCAGACGCTCCAGAACAGCCTAATATCATAGAGACGCATCCTAGAATCAACGATAGGATTCCCCACATAAAGTATCTTTCCATTTACCTCTTCAACAGGATGTACAAATGATAACATAAAAATTAACAAATACACTATACTCTTTTTTTGTTTTCAGAACAAAAAGAACACAAAACTGGCTTTTTTCCTTCATATGAAGCCAAACGGGCAAAACACAGCATGCCGATGAAGGCGGTGATGCCTGTGGCGACCCATAACCACTGGAAGGAGGAACGCACGATGACAAACCCGCCGATCAGTGGTCCAGCCATACGTCCGGAACTCTGAAACAGTTTCAATACCGCGGAAAAACGTCCACGGTAGTTGATCGGTGTGTTTGCGAACCGATAGGCCCTGTCGTTGTTGTTCATCAACAGCTCCCCTGTGGTATACCCAATGGTGAGCGCATAGAACTGCCACACCACCGTGGAAAATCCGAACAAGGTGAAGGAAAGCGCATACAACAGTGAAGCCACTACAAGGTTTGAGACAATGGCATGCTTTCGGCTCACCTTCAACATGACAGGATTGCAGAAGACGACAAGAACGGAATTCAACGAAATGATCGTACTGTACAGGTTGGTCCCGCCCGTCCCGAACAACGATGTCACTTGAAGCGGCAAGGAGAACGTGACTTGCCGGTACGAAAACGCACAGAACGCCACTCCCAGAGAAAACCAGAGAAGCTGGGGACGGGAAGCCAATACGTTCAGGGTGGAACCATCCCCTGCCCGTTCGCCACCCGTTTTACTCTTTTCGACCATTTCCTGTGATGGCAGGGATTCCTTGACCTTCACTGCGACGATGACTACGACAACCAGTTGCATGACGCCGCTTCCCAAGAACAAAAGGCGCGGATGGCTGTTGTAGAGAAGACCTGCGAACAGCGGGCCGATGGCGAAAGCCATGTTGAAACTCTGATAGATCATGCTGAAGGCGGCTTGCCGTTGCTCAGGTCTGGTGATGTCCGTCTCCAGCGCTTCCCTGGCAGGATCGGTGATGCCGTCGAAGAATTTTCCGAGAATGATCAAAAACGGCGCGTATTCCCACCGCAGAAACCAACCGCAGGCAAGATAACAAATGCCCATGGAAGATTGGCTGAAAAACATGACCTTTTTTCTTCCGAGCCTGTCAGCAAGCTTTCCGCCTACCAGAGAACCGGGTATATGGACCAACTCCAAAAGAGCGACCATTATCCCGGCCTTTGCAACGCTGTAGCCCAGTACCTGGGTCAGATATAACGAAAAAAACAGGACGACAAACTCAGCAAAACAATTGATGAATGCAGTAACAGCCATAACATACACTTGCCGGTCAAGGTCTTTGTACTCTGAGAAAAAATTCCACCTACTCATTCGCTTTACCAGATTTTCACCCTGTCCTCAGGCTTCACATACATCCCATCCCCTTCCTTCAGGTACGGATAGGCAAGTCCTATCAAACCAAGAAAGCAAACGATATCACCAAAATTTGATCCACTTCAAACACCTTTTGGGTTTCATCTTTTGTAACTACCCAGGAGGTTTAGCCCAAGAAATCCAACAAAAGAGTATTTGGGAAGAGTTGTGATAGGGATTTGAAAGCTTAGATGGCGTTCTTCCGGGCGGTATCGATTGCTGATAATATCTTGCAGAAGTTGAATCCTCCATCCATGGATCGGAAGGAACCAGCAACTTTCATCTTCAATTTGGATAGACGATAGGATTTTTCTGCGATATCGTCCGAGAAAGGAACAGCAAAGTTCGTGAAGAATCTCATCACATCATCCTTGAACTTCCCAAGCCTTTCCATCAAACTGAGAACCTTGCCCTTCTTAGGCTTACCTCGCTTTGTTTCCTTTGGTGTGCTCGCCACGGATTCCTGGCTCTTGCCTTCTCCAGAATTCTGGAATAGCGATTGCTGAATTCCTTGATCATCTCGGAAGGTGCTTCTTTGGAACCAGCATCCAATAGCTTCGACTTGGCAATGTACATGTCTTCAAGAAGTTTCTGAAAGGACTTGGCCCATCTCTGATGAGTATTCTCGGGTACTCCCTTGGGCTCTCTATCGACATGAGCATCGCATACAGCATGAGTCGCTTTGGCAAAATCAGAATTCTGACAGGAATCTCCACAATCATGTACTGCAATTCCCTGATAGTTAGACAGAACCCCAGCTGCCAGAATACCATCCTTTCTTCTTTTGGAATGGGCGGATAGTAAGGTAATCTTGTCAGTGGATGAGGTATGTCCCCAGGACACTTTGCCTACAACCCTGATACCTGTTTCATCAAAACGAACCACAGGAGAATTGATGACAGCATCTTTCAATCCTGGGATAACCTTCTGATCACAAAGCTTTGCATATTCCTTGATGATGTCGCATACGGTACCGTAACTCATCCCAAGCCCACTGATCTGGTTGACCAATTCACAGATTCTGGGGTTGCTGACCATTCCAAACGCACTGAGCGCAACCAAAAGAACCTTCAGGTTTGATCTATACTGCATAGGAGCCGACGCTTCTTCTGGAAAAAAAACCACTGAAGCTTCCCCATTCTTGGGACAGACGGTTGACACACGATCATATTGAGTCTGCATAGCCAAAACAACAACATCAACCACGTTATGAGATTCAGCAACTGTCGCCTTTTTCTCTCGCAAGCCACTCCTCAAAGGCAGTTCAAGCATTCTGTGGAAGGCATCTGCGCTTTGTATCAGGAGTGGGGGTTAACGATAATGTGGAACTCTGTTGATGGAGGATGCCTTTGGCCGATTGAAGAAATCTGTCGAAGATGGTTTGCTGAAGTTGTGGCTGTTCATGTTGAGTCTGGCTTCAAGTTCCGCAATCCTTTCGTCTTTTTTAGCGATGATTTGAGTCAGCTGATCAATTTTAAAGATTGGATTTCAATTATCTGAGATAGAGAAGTGAGAGCCTTTGCAACTGAGTCCTGACTGGAAAGGATAAATTTTTCCAAGTCTTTTTTAGCCTTAGCAGTCATGATAATTCCAATCCTCAACAAGAATTGTCAAGACATATTGGGACACAATAATCAAAACTAACTCTATTAATTCTAAAGAATTACTGAAAGTTTTACCGAAGTTTGAAATTGAAAAATGTTGAGTAAAAACCTATCAAATTCGGCTACCTGAGTAGTTACCGATTTCTTTCATTTGAACCGGCAATTTCTCTCAACCAGAGAAGCGATGATGTTCACCCGTAATCTCATCGACCGGCTGTTCGACTTGTATTTCAGCCTTGCGGATAAGGAAAGCTATACCAAGATAGCGGAGCGGAAACATGAATTCATTTATCTCACCAACACGGTGAATTCGTTTGACCAATTGGCGTTTGTGGTCAATACACAAATGGCCCAAGTGCTGGGCGACATCTCGCAAATAGTCTCCCACACCTATTCAAAACTTATCAGCGAAGCCATCCAATTCATCAACGAATGTTATAGCAACGGAGTGTCTTTGCAGACGGTGGCGAAAAAGGTCGGATTGACGACCACGTATTTCTCCAGTCTTTTCAAGAAAGAAACAGGACAGACCTTCTCCGACTACGTGACGAACAAACGGATCGCCTATGCAAAGGAATTATTAAAGGAAAGCAAGCAGAACGTCACCGAAATAGCGATGACGCTGGGATATGACGACGTAAGGAATTTCAGCAAGTACTTCAAGAAATATGTGAGCATCAGTCCGATGGAATACAAAAAAATCTACAAATGAGACCTTTTAACCTTTCCGTTTCCGGAACCCCAGGTAAAGGAGAAAGAGAGGAAGCAGGATGGAGGAAAGCAGAATCCACCGGTTATAGGAAAAAATCCAATACACACCACCTTCCCCTACGGCAGGAAGCGGTACGGGATCATACGGCAACCCATTCACATCGGCAAGCAGACGCACATTGAGCAGATTCACCACAGGCACGCCCCGTGCCGCATATTCATACATCAACCCGCGGTCTCGGGTTGTGGGAATTCTTGGAGGCTCCAAGACAAGTCCTTGGGGAAAGTCCAACGTATAGGAGGAAGTCCCGCTGTTTGGGCTCGCGCCCCCCACATTCACGAAACAGTCCACATCGGAAAACAATTCCAGACGACGGGCGATGCTCTTTTCCACATCGGGAGGCTCATACGAGATGAATTCCACCCCGGAAGCCAGCGCCAGAGTCTTGATGACTTCGCGTGCGTCCTCATACAGATTGCTCTCCCCTCCATCCAGATACCCGCCAGGTGAAACGGCAAGCAAGGAAAAATCAGAGAACCGGCGCAATACCTGCAGAAAATCGACAACGGTGAATTCGACTCTGGTCGCACCATACATGGAAGAACCATAAGAGGCGATGACTTTGGCTTTGAGACCCATCGCCTTGGTGGCGCAGAGCGTCGCGACCAACAAACCGGGAAACGAACCACTGGTCCCCACCGCCACGACATCCCCTTCCTTCAACCCCGCATCATGGAAGTATTTGACCATCAAGGCGGCGAAATTCGGATTCCACGTGCTCCGTTTCGCCTCAACGATCCCCAACGTGGTCGTGAGTTGCGTCCATTCAGGCCCGATCAAACCCGTCTTGTTGGGATCCACATCAGCCTCCACCGGGATTCCTCTTCGGGAAACCTCACTTTCAAGATCTGTGACAGCTTTCTGCATCAGTTCCGAGGCAGCCAACTGTGTTGTCTGAAGCGGATACGGGACCCTGTTCCGAGTCGTCAGGAGCAAAAGGTAGCCGGATACCGCCACGATACAAGCCAACGTCAAGCTCCAGACAGGAATCCTGAGATGAAAGGAGCTTCTCATAGGAACCTCAGCAACAACAGGCAACGGACAAGGACCGTGATGACCATCGTCATCGCAATGGTCTTGAACGGCCCCTGCTTCGTCATGTCATTGGCGATCAAACCAGGAATGACGTAACCGATGATCCTCATATCCTGCGGAATCATGTTGGTATAGAAGAACAGTTTCTCCACCCACCATGCTCCGATGATGCTGATGAGCACTGCCGCCATAAACCGACGCCGTCCATAGAGGATCAACCAACGCTGCAACAACCTCACCACAGCGTAGGTGCAGAGCGCAAGAGCCAGTGTGGAGACGATGCGCAGAGGCTGCTCCAGAAAAAACGCAAGGTACCCCGGAGAAACCAGTCCTCCTGCAGACACCCCGAGAAATTCACTGGAAAGGAACCCCAAGATGATGCTCAACGCGATGGATTCATGCAACATGACCGCCTCCCATCCACTGGAGCAGTTCCCTGCCCCTGCCCTTGATGTTGCCCACTCCGAACAGGATGACATCCCCCTCAGGGAAAAGCTCTTTTGCATCGGTGGGCAAATCATCCATGGGTTTCTTTTCCGGGTATGCATGCACCGGCACAGCCAGAAGCTTTTTGAAATACCTTGCGACCTTCTTGGTATGTTCCCCGATGACGATGACCGCTTCGCACTGCGGAAAAGCGGACAAACCCTTGCGGAACAAGGGCAAACGATATTCGCGGTCGGCACGGTTGTTGTACACAACCACCACATGTCCATCCGTCGTTTCCGCTTTTTCCCAAACGCTTAACGTGGAAAACCAATCATTCGCCGCAAAAGCGTTTATGAATACACATCCCTGCCGTCTGGACAGGGAAAGGACTCCTACATCCGGTTTCACCGACTGCATGCCGCAGAGCGCAATCTTGTCGGGAATACCAAGGTGGCGAGTCACCGACAAGGCCAACGCCACATTCTCCGGAAATTCGGGATAGGCGAAACGCGGCATTTGTACGTCCGAACAATCAGGGACGACCACACGCACCTTATCGTCCGCATAGCTCTTGAACCAAGATTCCAAGGTGAACAGCACGCCTTTTTCGGGAATGGTCATCGCCAAGGCGTCGAGTGTTTCCTGCATCGAAGGCCCCATTTCCCCTACATGGTCGATCCTCGCGTTGGTGATCACCACAAAAGGAGCCTTGACCAGATGGCGCTCCACCTCCCACTGCGCTTGCGGATGCACGGCAAGGCATTCCACCACCGCGGCATCGGCATGTTCGTCCACCGCCATGCGAAAGAAACGCTCAAGTTCGGTGATACGCGCGCCATGAGGCCGTGGAAACACTGTTTCGGAACCATCGGGATGAAGCATGCAGGCCTCTGAACCGGTGGTTTTCGCCACGACATGAAACCCTGCTTCACGCAACGCGCCGTAGATAAGGCGAGTGACACTCGATTTCCCTCTCGTCCCGTTCACCAGTATCCTTAACGGAACGCGTTTCAGGTTTCTCTCCTGGCGGATTTTCTCCCATATGCCAGCCAAGAGGAGCGCCAGTGACAGCATGATGACCAGTTTCACTTCCACCCCCTGGAAACAAATATGTCCGGGCATCCCCTGACACCCGGACACATCGTATCATATCAACGGTTATTTGTCGGCAGGAGCGTTCTTCAGGACACCCTTCCACCAATCGGAATAGCCCTGAGCCTTCATCTTCTTATTGCCCCACATATAAGTGCCGAGCAGCTCATCACCCAGCTTCAGCCAGCGATTGTGCCAGTCTTCGGCTGTGGTATACGCATACGTGGTCAGCAGATTGACGGCGCTGTCCTTCTTGCCTTGACGGATCAACCGGGCGGCGACGGTCTGGATTTCATTGGTGGCGTCATAGACTGCGTTCATGCGCGGCTGACGGAAATCATGAATGTCCTTCGAAGCGCTGCGGTAGTTGATGCGTGCGACCTGCTGCACATATGAGTTGGTCCACCAACCTGAATCACGGTTGAATTCCTGATAGCGGTTTCCGATGCGATACAACTCGGGCAATTCCGTCATGGACGGGAACAGCGGAGTGATGTACGTGGTGTCGGCTGCGCCATAACCATACCAGACAAGGCATTTCGCTTCGTCAGGCAACCAGTTCTTGATGTTGGCGATCATGACGTAGCAAGTCCTGAACAGGTTGATGGTGCGTTCGCTGTTCTGCGGGGAAAGCACATCTCCATACGGCCCGGCGATCGGCTGCTTGGAAATATCATATGCGGATCCGCCATAGTAGTCCCCGGAAATCTCAAACAAATCCTGGACGGACAACTTGCGTTCCGGGATGACCCAGAGCGGGAAGCGCTTGGCATTGGGGTCGAGATGGAGCGACGGGGCGACAAGGTCGAAAGCCCTCCATTCACGACGGGTGCTGTATGTGGTGTTGGTCGGAGCGTAGACTTCCGCAGGTGAGAAATCCTTGCCGTTCGCTTCAGCCCAGAGGCCATGCTCGATGGCGAAGCTCTTCAGGTTCGGCGAATACAGGTAATGTTCCTGATCGTTGAAATCAACATGGTCGATCCTGGCGCGGTTTGCCGCCACAAAGAACGCATTATCGGGAATGCGGACAGCACACCACAAATCCTTGCCATAGTACTCGGCGACCCAAGCTTCATTGCCATCACAGATGTCGATGGTCTCACCGGGGTCTTTCCATCCGTACTTCTCGACAAGGTCTCCCATGATCTTCACCGCCTCACGGGCTGTCGTGGCGCGTTCCAGAGCGATATCCTGGGCGTTCCAGCAATCGATCAAGCCATTGTTGTCCTTGAACAACAAATCATTGACTTTCTTGCCATATTCCGTGGACGTATCAATACTCATCGTGGTCTCGCCCATGGCTACACCTTTCGCATTGATGAAGGAATACCGGGAATGCAGGTACGGATACGTCACCTTCGCCTGAGGTATTTCCTCAACCAAGTATCCGTTGCCGTAATCCTTCACTGCCGGATAATTGCCGTAATCGCCATAGTTGTGGGAATCGAGTACAAGATCCCTCTTCGACCCTTCCGGCCATGTGCCGCCGGGAATCAGCCACAAACGGAAATCCGCACCCGATGAATCATCGTTGTGCGTGCACATTGTGGAACCATCGACCGTCGCATCCTTGCCGACAAGAAGCACCGTACAGGCAAACAACGGCTGGAACGCAAAGCACCACACCATAAGCGATGTGATCGCCACACGAACGAACAACTTGCTTTTCTTCATACATCTCTCCTCTTGAATGCATGCCCTCAACGAGGGCTTGGGAAACCCTCTCATTTCGTCAAAGGAACGAGTTCCGTCCCCTTCGGCGCTTTTGTGCCCTCAGGCAAAACAGCCACGGCGAACTCGCCACGGGAAACAGCCTGCAGGGCTTCTTCCTCCGTAGCGACAACCACAAAATTCCTCTCCAGCCCTTTCGTCATCTTTGCAGCCTTTCCGGCAAGCTCCTTCGCGATGACGATCTCGCCGCGATACACAGCGGACGCAAGGTCAGCCGCTTCTTTCGGGTAGCCGCTCGCCGCACCTTTGTTGATGACAATCGCAAACGGCACAGGTGTTCCCGGAAGCTCATAGCCTTCCTTCACGCCCATGGCGGAGGCCACACCGATGGCGCACAGCGCCACAACCAGCACAAGCAGAATTTTCCTCTTCATACACACCTCCTGTCAGATTTTGAACACCAGGCTCTGGTTCGGATCAGAACCATGGTACCAATACCCACCGTCAAAGAATTCCCTGGCGGTCTGGGACATCTTGTACGAACCCATATCGGTGGATGTGGAAGGATCATGCAGGAAATGACCGCAATCACGTTCCTTCAGTTCCTCATACGTCGGCCAAGAGACAAGCACTTCCTTTTCCGGATCCATCAACGCGACCTGTTCGATTACGGAAAGCGCACCGGAAAGATGTCTGCCGCACCGATACCACAAGGGGAACCCCTCCACAGCACGGGGATCTTTCGCCAGGTTCTTTTCCAAGGATTTTTGGTCATAGCTGTATGAAGTCGTATACACCAACCCTTTGTCCGCAGCCGCCTGCAGGAACTGGTCCTTGCCTTCGGTGAACAGTTTCTCGGTCATCGGTCCGGGGACACGGTCGATGAACGGCTCCGGCGTCTCCATCAGAACCGCCAACGTATCGCTGAAATCCCCCCATTCACGATGGGAAAGACCTCGAAGTTTCTTCGGCGACACCTCGCACTTCATGTCGAAACTGTCGGCGGTAAGCATCATGGAAGCCATCATCGAGGCATCTTCCGCACGCTGGTGTGTGACGTAGGTGCCGACCACCGGGTACATGATGGAAGCCTCATGCACGTCGATGGAAATGTCGATGTTGTTTTTCCTGATCAGTTCCATGACCGCATACGAAGCACGTTCCGTCAATGTGCCGTCAGGTCTGCCTGGATAGGTCCTGTTCATGTTCCTGATGTCCTGATAGGCGAGATTCTGCCCGTCAGGGTAGTGGACATAGGTGAACGGATCAGGCCATTGGTCCAACGGATTCACCCCTCTGTCGCCGATACGGTATGTCTCCTTCCCCCACTCGGTCTGGACGTGGAAGAACCGTGGATACGCGCTGGCGAGCATCCCGCAGGTCGAACCGCTACGGTTCGTCTCAGGAATGACGAACACCTTGCCTTTCTCCACTTTGATGTTTTCCATCAACAGATAGGCGGACAAGCTGGTCGCCGGTTCATACGGATGGACATTGGCGGAATACAGAACCGAACCGCCTTCAATACCCGAATCATAGATGAACACCGGAGTATCCGCCCACGTTCCTTTCAGGCTTGGCAGATAATCGCTCAACATCTGCACTTCAGTGAGCGCAGGAGAAGACACTACGGTTTCCTTGAAATGGCGCAGAAGCCAGAATTGCCTGCCTGAGACAAAGGCCAGGACAAAGGCTATGGCCAGAAGCATCAGTTTTCCCCAACGAGGAAGCACCTTTGCGGTATGTGCATCATGTGTTCGCATCCTCTTCCTCCTATTTGATCCACAAAGCGCGAAGCAGGAACGGTATCAGACAATACGCATAGACGATGTCATACACCCAGCCTTGGCGCTTTGCACGCTTGAACAAATGTTTGATGAAGTACAGGCAGATGACAGCCGAGAACCCAAAGTATACCAAATGAATCAATCGCTCCAAGAAAACCATACCCACCTCCTACTTCAAGAACGTGAACCACATCGGCCGGATGAACATCAAGAGGGACAAAGCGCCAAGAACCGCGCACGGTACGGCGATCTGCTTGAGGAATTCCATGTAGGTCCCTTTGAACCCGACAGTATCGATGGACACCCTACCGACAATGCGTGATGGCGGCAGACAGTCGCCAAGCGGGAAAATCAAGCTGAGCGCGGCGCAGACGACCGTGGTGTCCATGCCGCGGGTGTTCATCATAAACACCAGCGGGGTGCCGATGAGAATCGCGCTTCCATAGCTGAGACAACCTTGGGAGAATGGCCCGAACACCAACAGAAGCAGGAAAATCCAGATGGTCGGCATCGTGATGAACGTAATGCCGATCAGTCCGCGCACTCCGGTCGCCGCCATGACGTTGACCAAAGCCCCGACGCTGATGACGGTGGCCACGAGCGGAAACACCTGTTCCATGGTCGCATCAAGCACTTTGCCATAGTCCTTCGCCCCCATTTTCTTCGGATTGCACAGGATGGCGACAACGGTGGCGATGATGAACATCAGCGGCATGCCGAACACCGGGATGGAGAACGGCTTATACAGGGACAACAGGATCAGGGTCACCAAAACGGCAAGAGGAAGGACGATCCTGAACCAATTCATCCCTTCCGGCGCCATGGGAAGCTCGGCAAGGATCTTTTCCTTGCTTTCCCGTTTGGCGCCTTTTCCCAAATAGACGATGGTGAAGGCACCTGTGATGAGAATGGGCATCAGCAACAGTTTGGTGAACCCGACATACGGCATGTTTGCCTGTGCGGTCATCAGCATCGTCCACAAGTTGATGGGAGGAGCAGCCGCGGACATGATGGCGAACATAAAGACGAACGCCACCGTCTTCTTCTCGGACAATCCCATGTATTTGAGCACAGTCGCCACCAATGCGCCAAGCACAAATACGGAAACGCTTCCCGCACCGGTCAACGCCCCAGGAATCAACAGGAAAATGGCCATGAAAACGAGGATGACCCATTTGTTGTCCACATGAGCGATCAGGTTGCGGGTCACCGCCGTCATGGCTCCGGTCGAAGAATAGACGTTGACGAACAATGAAGCGCAGATGAACAGGATCGCAAGATCGAAATTGGTGAACAGACCTTCCACCAAAACCGTCAGCACACGGGTGAAATCCAAGTCTCCGATGCCCATGCACATGCCCGTCAACGCACCTGCGGCACCAGCAAAAAACATGGAAACCTCAGGTGACTTCAAATAGACGCTGCATAAGACGAAGACAGCCACCATCACCAAGAGAACCAAACTTGTTGTCAGATACATGTACTACTCCAGGATCACTTGACGAATACTTTCGCGCACAGGTTGGTGAAATCCAACGCATTGTCAATGATGGTCAGCGGAATCTGGTATTTTTTGCCGATCTCATCAAACCTGCCATCCTTGTTGCCATCCTTCACGACGATGAGCCACTCGCAATTCGGGCAAATCGTGTCGATGCACCGTTCATTTGCGTTGGTGGCGATTCCCGGAGCCCGTTTGTCTTTCTCAAGCAAAACGCCGATCATCGGAAGCTTCAGTTCTTTCGCCCATTTCACCATTTTCTCCAGACGGTCAATCTCTTGGTCGATGGTGATGCCGGAAGCGCCGAGCCCCTTGTCAGTCGATCCGATGACGACAATCAGGCTGGAATACGGTCGGGCTTTCAAATCTTTCTCGACCGGTTCCGAAACATAGAAATAATCCGTGTCAAGCACGATGGTTTTGGTACGTGATGCCAAAAGACGGGCCATTTTCCCTCCGGGACCTTGCCCTGCGTTGGTGATCAACATCGGCAACCCATACGTTTTCAACGGCGCTCCGCTAATGGCGGCAAAAGCACAACCAACAGAAAGGATCCCCACCAAAAGCACCAAAACAAACTTCTTCAGCATACACCCTCCTCACGAGACACACACCAAAGCACCTTTATTCAAAGCCAGAAGAACCGGGCTGTCAAGAAAAAAAAGTGATGACTTTTGGGAGAAAACTTCTTTTTACCATTTACATTATGGGAAAAAATCATTTCGCATCATAAAAAATGCGTCACCCCTCAAACGACGGCATGCATACATGAAGGACAAAAAGCGCAATCCCCTTCCCTTTTCCAGGGAATCGTCCGTTGGGCATCCTGTCTTTTTGAGCTTTTTTGCGGGCACCTTGATACGGAGGAATCCCGTCCATGGTCTGGATTGGCCTGTCTGCCACGGCTCAAGACATCCGCCCCATCTTTTTCAGGACACGCGGCCCGCCGGTTCCCCCGTCTCTTTGGTCAGGCTATGGGAGGCTCCATGCCGCTTGGAGATACCGAGCAATACAAGAGCGAGCGCGGCAGACAGGGTTTCCCCGATGCCATAGGTATACCAAATGATATCCGGCCCGAACAGTCTGGGAAGCAACAAGATACTGAATCCGCTGAACAGGAAACTCCTGCAGAAGTTGAGCACCAAGGCTTCTTTGGTGCGTTTCGTGGAATAAAAACACGTGGACACCACGGAACTGACGGCAATGGCGCAGAAACTCCATGCATATCGAGGCATCGCCTTCATCGTCATGGCGATGGCCGGTTCGTCCGCATTGAACAACACACACAAAGGCCTTCCGACCGCGAACAACAGGAAATAGATACCCACACTGGAGACGAGATTGATGACCAAACCGACATGGAAGTAATACTGCAGGTCCTGTTCATCCTTCGCTCCGTAACACCGCCCGTACAATGGCTGGAGCCCTTCGGACGTCCCAAAAAAGAACGCGACGGAAAAGGATGCGATATAACTCAGCAAGGAAAAGGTATTGACTGCCGTATCATCCATCATCCGGAATAACATCAGGTTCATGAATGCGGTGCTCATCGGAGCCGCACATTTCGAAATCATCTCCGGCAAACCCCGTTTCATGATTTTTCCGTACAATTTGCCGGACGGAACGAAACCACCGAACCGGAGTTTCCCTTTCTTCCGGAAAAAATGGATTGCGGTGACGGCCAAACCCGCCGTTTGGGAAACCCCCGTGGCGATGGCTGCTCCTTTGATGCCCAAGTGCAACGGAAATACGGTCAACCAATCGCCAAACACGTTCAGGACAGTCGAAACAATGACCGCAATGCTGACCAGAAGCGGGGAACCATCATTGCGGCAGAACCCCTGCAGCAACACCGCAAGCGCGGAAGGGATGAGAAACACCGAATACCAGAAGACATAATCCCTGACCATGGTGAGGTACGTATCGTTCGCTCCCAGCATCAGGGCGATGGCTCGCGGAAACAGAACGCCCCACACCGTCAAAACCAACGAGATAAAAATCATCATGCTGAAAGAATGCATGAACGCAAGATTCGCACCTTCATCATCCCCTCGCCCGAACCGTATCGCCGCAATAGTGACGCCACCGGTCGTGACGAACATGAAAAGCGCATTGACAATCATGACGAAAGGCATCGCCACATTGACCGCCCCGACAGCATCCACACCAATCCCGTTTCCTACAAACACGCCATCCACGATGGTATACAGGAAGAAACAGATGCTGCTCAGGATCATGGGCACCACATACCGCACCACAGTTTGCCGCCGATTCATCAAAGCCTCCTCGCCGGAAAAGACAACAACACCCGGCAACCGATCGTTCCGTTCCGGGCGCACCCGACATCTTTCCGTCGACATTGCGGTTGCGACCGCATGTTCTCCGATGAATGGTTATCACGCATACAAGCAACCTGCATGCGTGGCCTTACAGTGTACGGAGGAAGCGGCTTTTGTCAAGCAGCATCAAACCAACCGGCCGATCAGACGATGGAAGGAAAGAGCGGAAGAATCTGTCCGCAATCACACCGGAAAAAACGAGCATGTGTCAGGCATATTCCTTGCGCATTTTACAGCAGGAAAAAAAGAAACCCCAATCATGTTGATTACTGACAAGATTGTTGGTAAAATCCACAAGAACGTCATTGATCATTTTTAAAGGACATTGTGGGGAGTCTACGTTGCGGAAACCGTTGGAGCGAATGAAAATAACAAAGAAACACTTTGGCAGGCACAACATCATGTTCGCCGCATGCGTGCTGTTCGGGCTTGTCGCTTCCTTCTGCTTCGCCATATTCCTTTATTATAATAAGGCGACCCGGCAGACCGTCCAATCCGAACGGGCTAACTACAACAGGGAGATAGCTGACCAACTCAGCCGCAACATCGACAATCTGCAAGATTCGTATGCCAACGAGGTCATTGAAGGGGCAAGTGTCCTGACATTCTTCAAGCCGGAAACAAAGGCGGATTTGCGAAAGTTGTACGCTGACCGCGACGATGCAAAACACTTCTTCATCACCGAAGAAGGAGATATGTTCGACCTCACCGGCAAAGTCTACACGCTCAGTGATGAGTTCTTCCCCACCAAGATCATGCAATCGGCCAACGCAGACGTGCTGATGACCTATACCTCCATCAACTTCAGCCAGGATTACATTCTCTTTGGGAAAAAGACCATACCTTTCGCCATCGACGGGAAACAGGTCGTCGGCTTCGCGGTGGGCGCATCATCCGAACAGTTCAGCCGGAACATGACCGTCTCGCTGTTTGACGGGATCGGCGCAGGTTATCTGATCGACCGAAATGGCGCCATCATCATCAAACCGAAGGACAACAGTCTTGTCTTCTCCGGATTCAATCTGTTCAACGCCATGAAAGCAGGCGGAGCGACAGATGCCCAAATCAACGAAATCCGTGACGGCATGGACAAAGAGAACAGCTCATTTACGGTGAAGGTGAACAAGATGGACTGGATGATCAACTGCAGCAAGACCAACTACAACAATCGTATCATCGTCGCGGTGCCGTTGACCATCACGGCTTCCGACACATACCGCAACATGCGCCTGACCGTGGTTTTTGCATTCCTGTTCATCAGTGCCTTGGCGGCAATCCTCGGTATCGTGTTTCTCTTCTCGTTCCGCCGGCAGCGGGAAGAAGACAGAAAAGCGGCAGCTACCGCCGCCCAAACCACGTTCCTTGCGAAAATGAGCCATGACATCCGCACTCCGCTCAGCGCGGTGATCGGCATGCTGGAACTTGCCAGCGACCAGAAACGGTCCATTGAGGAAATGCATATGTTCGCTTCCAAAGCGAAGGAATCTGCATCTTACCTGCTGGAACTCATCAACGACATGCTCGATCTGCAGAAAATCACCAGCGGCAAGATGCAGACAGCCCACGAACCGTTCTCTCTGCCGTTTGTGTTGGACGGCATCTATTCCATGTACAAGCATGTGTTCGTGGAAAAAGGCCTTGACTTCTCCGTCATAAGCGTGGATCGGTTCGATACAGGATATATCGGAGATGCGGTCAAACTCAAACAAATCTTGATGAACCTGCTTTCTAACGCCATGAAGTTCACTCCTCGCGGCGGAAAGGTGAGCCTCACCGCCTCCCACACTCCGATGGATGGAGGACGAGACAAAGTGGTGCTTATCGTCTCCGACACGGGAATCGGCATGAGCGGGGAGTTTCTGCAACGGATTTTCCGGCCATTCGAGCAGGAGAAAGTCAGCACCACATCCCCCTATGTGGGCACGGGTCTGGGACTGAACATCGTCAAGACACTCACCGAACTGATGGGAGGTTCCGTCAGTGTGGAAAGTACCGTTAATAAAGGCAGCAGGTTTACCATCCACCTGCCCTTGGAACGCAGCCAGCAGAAAGTCATCATCCCTGAAGAGAACGCACGGACGACCATTGTGCCTTTCAACCATCAACGGGTGTTGCTGGCTGAGGACAATGCGACCAACCAGATGATCGCCGTGAGATTGCTGCAGGAATACCTCAATCTCACCGTTCAAGCGGTAAATGACGGAAAACAAGCTGTGGAAGCCATGCAGCAATCCAGCACAGGCTTCTACGCAGCCATCCTCATGGATGTGCAGATGCCGGTGATGGATGGATTGGAAGCCGCGAAAGCCATACGGGCGCTCAATCATCCCGAGGCAAAAACCATCCCCATCCTGGCTTTATCGGCCAACACGGCAGATGACGACATCCGCAAGTCAAAGGAAGCGGGAATGAACGCACACTTGTCCAAGCCGATCAACATCAACGAACTGGCAACAACACTGCATATCTATATCAAAGGAAACGACCGGGGGAAAACTGAATGAGCATACGTTTGGAACGGGTGTTAATCATCCCATTACTGCTTGGTTTGTTTGCAAGTTGTGAAACGAAAGCGACAAAAACGTCCGCATATGAGAGGCCTGACGACATCGTGACGTTTGAAGCGCCGCAGGAAGGCAAGCAGATCGTCCGCATCACCACCGCCATGAATGTGAACTGGGACGCATTTGTCGGCACCTTGTCCAGGCAGTTCCCTGACAAACAGTTCATCATCGATTATTATGCGACTGCAGGCAACAATCCTTCGATGGAAACCATCAGGAAGATCATCAAGTCCAACAGGTACGACCTCGTGGTGGGACCTTACGCCAATGCGACGGCGCTCGGAGAAGACATTTCCGGCGAACCATTCCTTGACAACTACCTCCAGAACACGTTGGATACGCTGGAGGTGGGCGGCCATATCTACGGCATCCCGCTGCCCATTTCCGCTACGTCCATCTATTATGACAAGGACCTTTTCCAGAAAAACGGTTGGGAAGTCCCCACTTCCGTCGATGACTTCATCACCCTCTGCAAAACCATCCAGGCAAAAGGCATCACCCCCTTCTCCGTTTGCATGAAATATCCCCAGCAGACCGTGCGGCTTCTTGAGGGAATGCTCTATGACCAACTGTTCAGAAGCGTACAGGGAAAAAGCTGGTATGACCGGCTCATCCAAGGAAACGGCTCCTTCGCCGGCTATGCCGAACCACTGTTTGAAACCGCAAAAAGGCTTTTTGACACGAACGTGCTTCAAAAGGATTTCTTCACTGCAAGCCTCACGACGATGCGCAAGGATTTCTTCACCGGAAAAACCGCAATGGTCTTCTACACATCGGACATCATGACTTTGGCGGAAAGCGAAGGTTGTGGTTTCACTCCGAAGATGATGCCCTTTCCTTCAACCACAGGCAAGAGATGCAGCGTGTTGTACAACCCTTCCGCAGTCATGTTCATCCCTTCAGGCATCAAGGACGATGCGAAACGGTATGCCTTCGACACCTCTGTGCTTGCATTCCTGAGCACGGCCGAAGGACAAGACGCATTCCTCTCCTTCTGGAACGGTGTGGTGAGTCTGAAGGGCTACAAAGGAGTGAACGCTTTGTATGAAGAAATGGCAGGATATATAGAAAACGGCGATTTCCATGCTTGCCTTTCATTCGCACCGGAGGTTGGTGACGAACGCACGTTCCAGACCTTGATCAACAACGCCATCCAAAACATCGGTGAAGGCACCGATGTGGACGAAACGATAGCGGAATTGGACAAAGAATACAAGAATCTCATCAGCAAGGGAGTCCAGGAACCGCACTATGAAACCATTGCACACGCGACGGATGATTACACCGTCTTGGAAACCAGTTATTATTTCGCCGACAAAATCAGAGAAGCCACGCATGCGGACGTCGCTTTGGTGCCGAACGGCGGTTTCTACCGTTCAAACCTTGCATGCATTTTCAAAGGGGACGTGACGGACGATCTGCGCATTTTTTATCAGAAAAGCATCGGAGGCAAGGATTACATCACCACCTATGCGGTTACCGGGGCGAACTTGAAGAAGCTTTTGGAACATCCCATCAACGATGCGGTCGAGCAGGATCAGTTCATCGCCGCTTCCGGTCTGAGCGTGGAATACGCACCATGGCATCTGCGCGGCAACCGGTTGGTGAAAGCCACTATGGAAGACGGTACCGCCATCGATGACACAAAGCTGTATACCGTGGCGGCATATCAAGGCGCCATCGACAAACGGTACATCAGTTCAACCCAAACAACATTCAAGGAACTGGGAGATCCTCAGACGTTCATCGGGCAGGCGCTTCGTTCAGACGGCACCATCTCCATCGACATCTCCAAACGCGTGAAACTCGATTGGGACCGGCAAAAGAAGGAATGAAGGTATCTTCATAATATTTACTGAATTTTACTGAAATATTTTGACAAAACGGGAAACCCATGCGATGCTGACCGTATGGGGAATCTGAAAATGATTGCGGAGGCGTGCGGTGTCTCACAAGCCACCGTATCGAGGGTGCTGAATCACGATACGACGCTGAACGTGACGAAGGAAGTCCGCGAAACAATCGAAGCTAAGGCAAAAACGCTGGATTATCTGCCTCCCCGGCTTCGGCGCAGGATTGAATTGCCGTACACCATCGCTTTCGCCACGACTCTGGCTTTCAGACCCAGTCAGGAAACGGTTATCCTGAGTCGTCTCAATGAAGCCGGAAAAACCTTCGGTATGAGATTCATTCCATCCACAGCAGCCCTTTCCTGCGACGGCGTGGTGCTTTTGGGAAACTTCACCGATGCCGAGATAGAAGCCTTCAGGCGCCTTTCAGCACATCTTCTCGTCATCAATAAAGACAAAAAAGACTATTCCTATGACAGGATCATCATGGACTACGATGATGCCGAAGAGCAGGTCTGGAACTATTTTACGGCCATGCATTGCAGCGATATCGGGTATTTCGGCGGCCTGTACCAGAGCGGCGGAGTTGTCATCGGACGACGCAGGATGGAGTTCTTCGTCCAATTGCTGCAAAAAAACGGATTGTATAATCCGAAGAACATCCATACCGGCACCATGGACGCACTGTCAGGCTATCAGACGGTGAAGCATGCGGATACGATTCCCCAGGGCATTCTCTTCGGTGACGGTGCCTTCGCGACAGGAGGCTTCAAAGCCCTCGCCGAGCGTGGAGAGCATCCTCTCTGCGTCGTCTACCAAGACCTCGAGCCGTACCAAGGCCATGAGGCAGATGCGGTTGTGCGCATCTTCACTGACGCGGTATGGCAGAACGCCTGCCGCTTTCTCGAACAACAGATCCGCGGGGAACGGGATACGGCTTTCGCCGTCCAAGTCCCCGCGAAACTGGAAATATTCCATCACGAGGAGAGCGTTGTATGAAAAAAACCATCTTATTGTCTGTGCTGTTGGTCGCCGTCTGCCTGTTCGGCCTCACCGCACAAGGAACCCAAGAACAAGCCACCGGCTCAAAAGTCATCGACAACCTGAACGTGTACTATGTGCCGAGCAGGGAACCGGCGGAAATCATCACCGTCACGGAACCGTTGAAAAACCTGTTGGTCAGCGAATTGGCCAAGAGCGGCTATACGGTGAAGAACGTGACCATCACCGTCGGAACGACCTATGAAGCCGTCGGCGTCGCCCTTTCTGCAGGAACAGCTGACGTAGGCCTCATCCCGGCCAACACCTACCTGCTGTATGATGATGGCTGCCAAGTCATCCTCACCGCAACCCGTGACGGCCTGTCCGTGGACAGCGATGATCCGCGCGATTGGAACAAAAACAAGCCGACCACAGCCGCAAAAACCCAAGCCATCGGTTACCGCGCACTGATCATCGCCGGACCTTCAGCCAAGGGCAGGGAACTTTCCGCAAAAGTCAACAACGGCCAAAAACTTACCTGGGAAGACCTGGATAGCGCAAATTGGTCCGTCATGTCTTCCACCTCCCCCGCCGGTTACGTCTACCCGACCATCTGGCTTATGGACAATTACAATGGCAAGACCATCGGCGACCTGCATCATGCCGTCCAGTCGGACAGCTATGGCTCCGCTTTCGCACGTCTCGCATCCGGACAGGTCGACCTGCTGGTCACCTATGCCGACGCACGCCGTGACCAAGAGAAGAAATGGACAGACGCCTACGGACGCAAGAGTGACATCTGGACTGAGACCGATGTGGTCGGCGTGACTCCGATGATCTACAACGACACGGTAAGCGTATCGAAGACCAGCAAGATCATGACTCCGGAATTCATCTCCGCCTTGCAGGACGCGTTCATGAACTTGAACAAGACCGAAGAAGGCAAGAAAGTCATCGCCGTCTACAGCCATACCGGCTACCAGAAAGCTGTTTCTTCCGATTACGACAACGAACGCAAGGCACAGGCTTTGATCAAAAACGCAAAGAAGAAATAACGGCAAAAACAAGGGCATGGGCAACCATGCCCCTTTGCGGAAAGTGATTCCGTCGCTTTCCGCAAAGGCTGATACAAACAGTGGAGCGATTATGATCGAATTTCGTCATGTAGGAAAAGTGTATCCGAACGGAACCATCGGACTGAAAGAGGTGAACCTCAAGATCAAAGACGGCGAATTCATCGCCATCATCGGGCGTTCGGGAGCGGGGAAATCGACTTTGATACGCGCCATCAACAAGATGCACGCCGTCACCAGCGGAGAACTTCTCGTAGATGATGTGGACGTCAGCAAACTGGAAGGCAAATCACTGCGCAGACTCAGACGGAAAATCGGCATGATTTTCCAGAGCTTCAACCTGGTCACCAGAACGACGGTCATCAAGAACGTCCTCACCGGCTTTGTCCCTGACCTGCCGTGGTGGCGGTCCCTTTTGGGCGTGTACCCGCAAAGCTGCAAAGTCAAAGCCTTGGAAGCGTTGGACAAAGTCGGAATCCTGGACAAGGCGTACATCCGCGTCGACCAGCTCTCCGGAGGACAGCAGCAACGGGTCGCTTTGGCCCGTACTTTGGCCCAGAACCCGAAAGTGATCCTCGCCGATGAACCGGTGGCGGCACTCGACCCCGTTACGGCGAAACAAGTGATGGACGATTTCAAACGCATCAACGAAGAAATGGGCATCACCGTGCTCATCAACATCCATCATGTGGAATTGGCGTTGGAATACGCACACAGGGTCATCGGCATCAGAAGCGGCGTCATCATTTATGACGGGCCTTCGGAAAAGGTAGACCAGAAAGTCCTGGACTCCATCTACGGACCAGCGCAAAAGGAAGCGGACCATGCAGCTGTATGACCGTCTTTTCCCTCCAAAAACCTATACGCTTTCCAACGGCAAGTCCGTATCGGAGAAACGCAGCCGTGCGCCGCTTGTCTGGCTCGTCATGATATGTTTCACCGCCATATCGGTACGGATCACCGGCTTCAACTTCGGTGTCCTCTTCAGACGCGGTTCCTTCTTCTTCGTCATGCTCGGCGACATGTTCCCTCCTGACTTCGCCTATATGGAAAACGTCTGGAAACCGCTTTGGGACACCATCAAGATGAGTCTCCTCGGTTCGGCTTTCGGCGCCCTCATCTGCATCCCCTTCGCCATTCTCTCCTCAACAAATCTGGTCAGGAACAGGTTGGTCACCACAATCTTCAAGTTCCTGTTCTCGTTGGTCAGGACCCTGCCGACCTTGGTCGCCGCCTTGATCGCCACCTACATTTTCGGTCTGGGGACCTTGGCGGGCACCGTGGCCATCACGGTGTTCACGTTCGCATATTGCGGCAAGATACTCTATGAAAACCTCGAACAAGCCGATATGGGTCCCTATGAGGCTTTGGAGGCGTTGGGATGCAGGGGCATCACGTGCATCAACCACGCAATCTTCCCCCAAGTGCTTCCCACGTATCTCTCCACGGTGTTGTTCTGCTTTGAAGGCAACGTCCGCTACGCATCCATCCTCGGATATGTCGGCGCCGGCGGCTTAGGCATTATCCTCAATGAAAAAATCGGATGGCGTGAATATGGGAAGGTCGGCATGATCCTCCTCGCCCTGTTCGCCGCCGTCGTCGCCATCGAATCTCTCAGCCAGTATCTGAGAAGCAAGCTGACATAAGGAGGCAAAGGCCATGCAATTGACTGTAGCGGAACAACTTTCCCATGAACCGAAATACTGGAGACGTGAACTTGCCACCATCCTTGTCGTCCTTGCGCTCCTCGTCTGGTCATCCTCAGCGGTGGAAATGCAGCAAAATGCCGGCAATGGCTTTTCCGTCGCAGGAGGCATCTTTCGCGGCATTTTCCATCCCACGGCATCACTCCTGTTCGGAACGGGCAAAAACGGTGTGGCGTATCTTCTGTTGGAAACCATGTGCATCGCCTTCCTCGGAACTCTGGTGGGCGCGGTGTTCGCCATCCCCATTTCGTTCCTGTCCGCGTTCAACATCGTCCCCAAATGGATTGGGATCATCGGACGTGTTTTCATCATGGCGGTTCGGACCATCCCCGCATTCGTCTACGGCCTCATGTTCATCATGGTCACCGGCCCAGGTCCGTTCGCTGGCCTCCTGACCATGTCCCTTTGTTCCGTCGGCATGCTTTCCAAGATGTTCATCGAAGCGATCGAGGACCTGGATAAAGGCATTCTGGAGTCGCTGGACGCTCAAGGATGCACGTTCTTCCAGAAGATCAAGTATGGCATTTTCCCCCAATTGCTTCCGTCTTTCGCCTCAACCTTGATCTACCGTTTCGACATGAATCTCAGGGACGCCACCGTCCTCGGGCTGGTCGGTGCGGGAGGCATCGGGGCACCGTTGATTTTCGCCATGGCAAGCTACCGCTGGAATGACGTCGGAGCCATCCTCGTCGGCCTGATCATCCTGGTTCTCGTGGTGGAATGGATCAGCGGAAAACTCCGCTCCAAATTGATGAGGGGTTGATGGCAGACTTGTATTATACGAGCGATATCCACGGATATCTGTTCGATACCGACTACATCTCCACGGAAGGAGACGGCATGGGATACTTCCAAGCCGCTTCCCATTTCAGGAAAGGTTCCCTGATCCTCGACGGCGGAGACATCCTGCAAGGATCCGCATTGGCGCGGTACGTCCTGAAAAACGGCATCCGTCCGTTTCCCCAAGCGGAAGCATTGCGGCAAGCCGGAGTATGCGCATACATCCCGGGCAACCATGATTTCAACTACGGGCCGGATACGCTTTTCAACTTCATCCAAGACGCTACTCTCCCGCTCCTTGCCGCGAACCTTGCAGACCAGAGCGGCCGCATGCCGATCATCCCCTACAAAGTCTTCACCACAGATGACGGTTTGCGAATCGGGATCGTCGGCGTCATCACGGACTATGTGAACATTTGGGAGCGTGCGGAGAACCTGGGGAGCTTACGGGTGACCGATAGCGTCAATGCAGCCGGAAAAGCGCTTTGCGCCTTGCGGCAGGAATCACCCGACTACACCGTCTGCGTCTACCACGGAGGGTACGACTCCACTGAAACGCCAGGAAAAATGCAGGAAAACAGGGCTGAAGAGCTATGCGCCCTCGGTTTCGACGTGCTGCTCACAGCCCATCAGCACATCGTGGTCCAGCCTAAGGTCATCGGCGGGACATTGACTTTGCAGACTGGCACGATGGGCCGGTGGTACGCACACCTGTCTTTCTCCACAGAGAGGCACAGCGTCACGGCTGAAGTGCTGCCATCCGGCGAGGGAACACCGGTACGTGACATGACCGGGGTCAAACGGCAACTCCAACATGTGCAGGAACAGGTTCTTGACGGTCTGAAAACCATCATCGGGCACACAGCCGGACCTTTTTCAGACAAAGGGAAACTGGACAGCGCGCTCTGCGGTTCCAGCCTCGCCGATTTCTTCAATGACGTGCAGCTGCAGATGACCGGAGCGGACATCTCCTGCACCTCGCTGTTCAACGAGCCGAGAAACCTCGGTCCGGTGGTCACCATGGGAGAACTCATCGCCTGCTACCCCTTCCCCAACACGCTCACCATATTGGAAGTCAACGGAACGGTTTTGAAGACGGCACTTGAGCGGGTCGCCCAATACTACGACTTTGACGATACAAACGGCATCGTCATCAGCCAGCGGTTCCTCGTCCCCAAAGTGGAACACTACAATTTTGACTTTTACCAGAACATCCATTATGCCATTGATGCCGCAAAACCGCTCGGGGAGCGTGTGGTGGAACTGTCTTGGAAAGGAACTGACCTGCTCACCCACCCGAGCACCACATTGACCTTGGTGATGAACAACTACCGAGCCAGCGGAACCGGAGGCTATGAAGTCTTCACGACCTGTCCCATCGTGAAACAGTATGGGGACGACATGCAGGAAATCCTGGTCCATTGGTTCGCCACCAACCCCTTGCTCCCCATGCCCCCCGCGCATGACTGGCGTGTCTTCGCCTCCCAAAATCCGGTTGTCCATCCATCCGTTTCTTTTTCCTGAAGATTCCGCAAAAACAAACAAGAGCTTGATGATTGTCCAGCAGTACGGTACACTGAACAAGTATTTTATCTTTCATGAAATATGAAAATATAAGGAAACCACATGCCGAATGAGATTATCCGCAGACAAAACATCCAGACGGTACTCCAACACGGCATGAACCTGTTCACCGCCCATGGCATTGAGAACACATCGCTGGAAATGATCGCACGGGAATCCCATCTGACGCTTCGCTCCATCCATAACTATTTCCCTACAAAGGCTGCGTTGATCGCCAAAGTGCTGCAGGCTGGATATGCCGCAGAGTATGAGGAAATGCGCTTGTTTTTCGCATCTGCGGAATACCGGAACAAAACGGGTGCCGAACAGATTCTGTCCATCGTCGCCACAACGTTGCACAAGGCTGTCGAGCATTCTTCCATCGTCTTTTGCACCGCACAAATGCAGCATGTCGTCAGCCGGTCAACTCTCAATGAAGGGAAAAACCAAATGAACGGAAACTGGGAATATGTCATGAAACAGGTGCAAAACGCTTTCGGCAAAGGAATTGCGGACGGTTCGGTTCCTCTGACCACGGAAAAAGATGTCATCGACGCAAAAGCCATCATATTGGCGTTGCAAGGGATTCGGGAACAGGTAGCGTACGCATTGTGTGACGATACGCTTTCCGCATTCTTCACTCCCGAAGTCACCGTCCAAAAGTACATCCGGCAAATGGAATTAATACTTTCACCCAAAAAACCTGCCGCCAAAGGCGAACGGCTGTAGGAACGTTCTGCACGCCCGGAGCCATACAGGAGAACACCACCATGGAGATCACCGCAAATACCCTCTCGCTGCTTGAACAGACGAATCCCGGCGCATTCACGATCAACAGGATCACGCCCGAAGGAATGGAAATGGTGTACGCATCCCCTGACGCGGCCACCATCGTCGGCATGGGACAAAGCGATTTCTCGGCTTCTTCCCTGAAGGACACCCTCAACACGGTTGTCGAAGACGACAAGCCGCTCATCCTCGCAGCCATGAAAGAAAGCCTCCAGAACGGCAAGGACATGGATCTGACCTACCGCATCAAGCATAGATGGAAAGGTGTGGTTTGGATCCATGCGAAAGGACGCATCATCGGCACGATGGAGGGGTTTCCCATCCTCTATGCCGTTTTTGCCGGCAGCCCTGAAAATGAACTTCTGGAGGAAAAAACCAGCGAACTCCAAGCGATAGTCGACCGAATTCCCGTTTCCACCTTGATCTACAAGAAACAACAAGGCCACGTTAGCATCATTTACACAAACGCCTATTACCGTTCATTGCCCTTCGCGTCGGAAACGCAGCTCATGTCCTTGGACGAAACCGGTTTGCTGGAGTTGATCCACCCGGACGACCGCCCGCTAGCTCTGGCTTTCTTCTCTTCCCTGTTCGGCAGTTTGCGACCTGAATCGGTGACCTACCGCACCAAAGCAGGGAAAGACACGAAGTACCGTTGGTACCACCTCAACGGCAATCCTGTCCGGCAGGAGGACGGAAGCGTCCTCGCCTATGTGGTGTTCACGGACATCACAGCCGAAAAGGAAGCGGAGGCACATGCCCTCAAAAGCCAGCAGATGTACCGGTTGGCGGCGGAACAATCCAAACAGATCATCTGGGAATACGACCGCATACACAAGAAAATCATCTTCCAGATGGATAATGCCTACACCCGGAATATCTGTGAGGCGCTGGGCATGCCCGCCGTGGTGGAGAACGTACCCGATTCTCTCATACCTCTGGTGGATGAACCCTTCCGGACCAGTTTTCTCGCCCTGTTTGACAAAACCGGAGAAGGGGGTTCGGGGACTTCCCTGGAATACAGCGCCCTCATCCAGGGGCAGACGCATTGGTGGCGTGTCAGCACAAGCCCTGTCTTGGATCATGACGGCAAAGAACTGACCGTCTATTGTTCCGCCCAGGACATCACGGACATGAAACTGGAGCAACAACGCTATCTGGATTTTTTCCAGAGTCTGGACAAGGCGTATCCGAACAACCTTGGTTCTTTCCATCTGAACCTCACAAAAAACCTGTGTCTTGACGGAAGAAGTCCCTACGCTTTCGTCTTGAAACAGAAGGAATCCGGAACCGTAGACGGGTATTTCCATGAGTTCTCCAAGCTGCTCAACGATGAAAAGACGCTCGCATGGTTCCAACGCGAGTTCACTCGGGAAAACCTGATCCGCAATTTCCATACAGGGAAAACGTTGGTGTCCTTCCCCTATTCATACCGCTATCCCGATGGCCTGCGCTGGAGGGAAGCTCTTCTGGTGATGCATACGAATCCCCGGACGAAAGATATCGAGGCCGTCACCTACGCCATTGACACCGACAAGCAGAAACGGGGCGAGATGATCCTGCAACTCATGTCCAGTGAAGGAAGTGATTACATAGGCTTCATCGACATCATTTCAAAAACGTTTGCCATACACAGCTGGACTTGGGATCGCGCCGGTTTCGCAGGCGGGCAAAGAGTCCCCTACGACACGTGTCTGGAAAGTCTGGCAGGATTCTGCGTTTCAACGGAAGACGGCGGGAAGCTCAGGGAGCAGGCGTCACTGGAAAAGCTCATGGAAGCCCTCAGTCAAGAGAAAAAGTACAGCCTCTTGTACGACTTTGCGGCAGAAACGGGACAAACACAGAAAAAGCAGATCCTGTTCCAATGGGCAAACGAGGAAAAAAATGAGATTCTCCTGGTGCAGTCAGACATCACGGATGTCTGGAAAGATGAACAGGAACGCCTGCATCGTTCGGAAGAAATGACGGCACTGCAAAACACCGTGGCGAATGTCCCGGTCGGCATCGCGGTGATCACTCTTCAGGAAAACGGATTTTCGTTGGTTGTAAAGAACGACCAAATCCGCCAACTCTTTGGCAATGCCCCTCTGGACGAAAAACAGTTCTTACGGAATATCCATCCCGATGATGTGGCGCAGGTCCAAACCGCCATCACCAGAAGCTATGTCTCCGACAAGCCGGTCATTCTGGAATTCCGGTTCCATCAGCAAGCGGATGCCCTGTTCCGCTGGTACCGTCTGAAAGCCAACGTGGTTGATCGCGGAGAAGGGGAAAAACTGGCTTATTGCTGTCTGTCGGACATCATGGAAGAAAAGATTGCGGAGGAAGCCAAATCCGAAGCGCATCGGGAGGAACTGAAAGATTACGAGACTCAACTGAACATGATGGCTTCGTCCAATCCCAATTTCGCCGCAAGTTACCACCTGAACCTCACCAAAGATCTTTGCACCAACATAGTTGTCCAGGATGCAGCATATGATGCTCTGACGAAACTGGCGGAATCGGGAACAGCCGACGGTTTGTTTGAAGCAACCGCGCAAACGATACCTGATGCATCCATTGCCGCACAGACACGCGCGACATTCACCTGCAAAGCCCTTCTGCATCGGTTTGAGAAAGGGGAAAACAGAGTCGCCATGGAGTATCCCTGCAAATCCGTCCGTGGGGGCGTTCGTTGGATACTGGGTTCGGTCAATATGGTGCGAAACCCCGAAACAGATGATGTGGAAGGCATCACCTATGCGGTGGACATCAATGACAAGAAAAAAAACGAGCTGGTCACACGCACCATCACCGAACAGGAATTTGATTACATCGGCATTCTGTACCTCTCCACCGGGGAGATTGAACTCATCCAGAAAAAAGCATACATCACGTTTCCCGCAATAGGACAAAAAGTCTCCTATTCCGAACGACAACATGTGGTGGGGCAGGGCTTTTCCAATTCGCAGGAACTCGAACTGTATGAACAAATAACCAACATGGGGCAGATCAAGGCATCCCTTGAGAGCACCGGTGTGTACACGGCATCGTACATCAGGACGGATACGGGCAACAAACGAACCTGCGTACAACTCCGCTTCGGCTGGTTGGATAAAGAGCATCAGATCGTCCTCATCGTGCAATCGGACGTCACCGCGACATATGAACATGAAGCGAAGCAGTTGGAAGTCATCCAAAGCGCCCTCATGGAAGCGGAGAAAGCCTGTTCGGCGAAATCAGCCTTTGTTTCGCGTATCAGCCATGACATACGCACGCCGATCGGCGCCATCACCAACATTCTGGAATTCGCCATTGAAGACATCCATGATCCCGAAAAGCTGAAGAACGACCTGCGGCAGATTCAGGTGTCCAACGAATTTCTGCTTTCGCTCATCAACGATGTGCTGGACATCTCGAAAATCGACAGCGGCAAGATCGAACTGCATCCTGAACCGTATCTGTATGCGGACTTCCTGTCCAGCCTCAACAATATGTTCAAACCTCTTTGCAAGAACAAAGGAATCCGGTTCACGGTTGACCAGCAACCGGGCGTACAGGTCATCTACATCGACCGCATCCGGTTGAACCAAATCATCATGAACCTGATCTCCAATGCGGTGAAATACACACCGGCGGGAGGCAGCGTCACCGTGACAACGAAAGGAAGACGACGGCCGGACGGCTTGTGCGACTGCGCCTTTACCGTTTCGGATACCGGCATCGGGATGAGTGAGGAATTCCAGAAAATCATGTTTGACCCCTTCACCCAGGAAGATACCAACCCCAATCGAGACAAATCCATACAGGGTACAGGATTGGGACTTTCCATCGTGAAAAAGCTCGTTGACCTGATGCAGGGGACGATTTCCGTACAGAGCGGACTAGGCAAAGGTACGGCCATTACCGTTTCCCTTGTCGTCCAGGAGGTGCCTTCCGATTCCCTCCTTGTGGACAGCAAGGAAGAACACGCAGTCGGAAAATCCTTCGCCAAACTGTCCGGCACCATCCTTCTGGCGGAGGATAACGAGATCAATGCGGAAATCGCCAAGAGGATTTTGATGAAGCTCGGGTTCTCCATGGTTCGCGCCGGAAACGGCGAACAAGCCGTCGAAGCGTTCTCCGCTTCCGCATCCGACACCTATTCCGCCATTCTGATGGACATACAGATGCCGGTCATGAACGGGTATGAGGCGACGAAAGCCATCAGGGAGATGCATCGCCCTGATGCGAAAACCATCCCGATCATCGCCATGACGGCAGACGCATTCACCGCCGCCATTGAATACAGCAAAACCGTAGGCATGACGGATTATGTGACCAAACCCATCGATGTGGCTTCCCTTTCCGCGGCTTTGGCCAAAGCGATGCACCAGGAACGGGACACAGACCGGAAACAATGTCATGCGGAGACGGCTATGCCTTGACGATGAGGTTCAGGCGAGCGGCAATGACCGTCACCTCAATGAAGCGAGCACGCTTGCCTTCGTGACAATGCCTTCCAGACCGCCCTCTCCATCCACAACCGCAAGGGGATAGGGAGATTCCGCAGACAACGGGACGATGTCCGCTATCAGGTCGTCACCCGTAACGGTATGTACAGAGCTGTCCATGATGTCGGATATTCCCTTCCCTTCTTTCCTGGCCGCGATCGCAGAGCGGATGTCGATGATGCCCGCAAGTCTCAGGTCATCGTCAACCACGTATGCGGAGGAAAGGGCGTGCCGCATCATCACATGAATGGCATGCTCGACGCCATCGCTTGTCTTGACCAGTACGGAAGGGACGATCATGATGTTCCGCACCGTCACGACCTTCGTCTTGTCGGCGTTGTCGGTGAATGCCCTGACATACTCATCGACGGGATGGAGACTCATCCCTTCGGGCGTGTCCGTCTGCACGATCCGCCCATCTTTCATGATGGCCACCATATCCCCCAACTTGAACGCCTCATCCATATCATGGGTGATGAACACCACGGTTTTCTGGAGTTTCCTTTGGATGTGGAGCAACTCGAACTGCATGTCTTGCCTGACCAGCGGATCGAGTGCTGAAAACGGCTCATCCATCAAAAGCACCGGGGAATCGGTGGCAAGGGCCCTTGCGATGCCCACCCGTTGGCGCATGCCTCCGGAAAGGCGTGAACAATGCTGACGCTCCCACCCGGAAAGGCCCACCATCGCGATCACGTCCATCGCCTTTTGCTCCCGCTTCGACTTCTCCATACCCTGCACTTCAAGTCCATACGCCACATTGCCCAACACATCCCGGTTTTCCATCAAACCAAACGACTGGAAAACCATCGATATGTTCCGTCTCCGGTAGTCGAGCAATTCTTTCTGGGAGTATCTGGCGATGTTCTTCCCTTGGAACAACACTTCCCCGCTGGTCGGTTTGTTCAACTTGTTGAGCATCCGCACCAAGGTCGATTTCCCTGAACCGGACAAACCGATGATGACAGATACCCTCCCTTCAGGAATGGCCAAGTTCACATCCCACAACGCCACCGTCACTCCGGTCTTGGCCTGAACGGTTGCCTTGTCGACTCCATGGGAGAGCATCTGGGACGCCCTGTCCTTCTCAAGTCCATACAGTTTCGTCACGTGACGCAGTTCAATGATTGTCGTTTGCTTGCTCATTTTGTTGCTCCTTGGAAAATCCGCCTTGAGTGATACGGTCCATGACGATCGCCATGATCACCACGCACGAACCGGCGACAAGCCCTCTTCCGATCTCGATGCGGTTGACGGCATTGAGGACTTCCATCCCCAACCCCCTCGCCCCGATCATCGAACAGGTAACCACCATGGCCATAGCCATCATCAACGTCTGGTTGACACCCGTCATGATGGTCGGAAGCGCCTGCGGTATCTGAACCTTGCAAAGCGTCTGCCAACGTGTCGAACCAAAAGCGACGGCTGCTTCGACGACCTCCGGATCGACCTGCCTGATGCCCAGGCTGGTCAGACGGATGACCGGCACGACGGCATAAACGACGGTGGCGATTACCGCTGAAGGACCACCCATGCCGAAGAACAGCAAAGCCGGTATCAGATAGACGAATACCGGCATGGTCTGCATGGTGTCCAGAATGGGCCTCAACACCTTGTTCGCCCGTTCCGACACAGAAACCCACACGCCGATGGGAAACCCCAAAACCAAGGCAAGCAACACGCTGGAGAGCACGATGGACAACGTCGTCGTCATCTCATCCCACAACCCGAGCAGACCGATGACACAGAACAACGCCGCATATACCGCACCTTTGAGCGGTTTCCCGCTGGATTTCCATCCCAAGGAAAACACCAGGGCGACCAAGACGAACCACGGCAGGCGCGACAACAACCATCCGAGACCGTTGATCAAGCCCCCCAGCATGCCTTGCACAACCTTCAAAGAGGAACCGGACTTCGCAGCGGCATCCCTCACCGAGGCATCCACGCCGGTGGTGTCGATGTCCAGGGAGAACGGGAACCGGAAAACGCCCTTCGCTTTGGTCTGCGCGGCAGAGCCGAGCGCATCCCTCACGTTTGCCAAAGTTTTGCCGTCAAGCCAGGATTCCAAAAGTTCCGGATGAGAAGACAGCAACTGTCTCGCAGCCTGACTGTGGCTGCAATTCGTCACCTTCATGTAGGCCAGACCTTCGCTGATCAGACTCGAGGAAAGGTGGTATCGGGAGAGAAACGCGCAGAATTCCGGATTGTCCGATGCGAACTCGTTGCTCACAGCGACGGTCACCGTCACCGCAGGAGCGGAGCACAGACCTTGCGGATACAGCTTTTCATCAAACGGCTCATCGGCAAGCAGGACGAAGTCATACATTCCCAGCAACCACGTCGGCTCCCAATAATAGGTGACGATCGGTTCTTTCCGGTCATAGGACGCGATGATGGCGGAATCGAGGGCTGCGTTGCTTCCGGGTACGACGTAGTTGAACGAAGCGTCCAAACCATATGCCTCCACTTTCTTCCCCATGATTTCGGTGATCGACCAACCGGGGATGCCGCCGTAAATCCGGCTTCTGCCCTTTTGTTCAGGATCGGGGAACAAATCCGCATGGCGGGCAAGATCTTTGACGGAACGGAGATCAGGATGGGCTTCGGCAACATATGCGGGGATATAGAAGCCTTGGAAGTTATCATTGAAATTCACGCCGAGTTCCACAAACTTGCCCGCGGCAAGATCCTTCTTGTAGGAAGGGATGTTGTCCGTCCATTCCTCCATCACCACATCGACGTCGCCTTTCACCAGCGCCTCATGGATGATCGGTGTCGAACCTGGCGTCTCTGTCCATTGCAGGCCGAATCCCTTTTCGGCCACAAAGCCAGCCAACGCATTGTTCAATTTTATGGAATCCCATCCCACATCGGAAAACCTGACGGTTTTCGCGCCGACCAAAGGCCAGACCATCAGCAACACGGCTATGATGGTCCCGCATGTCCGTTTGTTCATTCGTGTTATCCTTTCCCTACCAGCGGCAGTATCTTCGCGATGTCTTCGACTTTGCACGCCACGATGATCACATCCGCCGTCTCCAGAAGGTATTCCGGCCCGGGGGACAGCAGAATCGCCCCGCCATGCCGTATCGCGATGATGGTCGCCCCGGTCTTCTGGCGGAATGCCAGCGTACCTATCGTCTTGTTTTCTGCAAGGCAACCCTTTTCAATGACAAACTCAATCGGTTTGAAACGATTGCTGTCCTGAAAACGTTCTTCCATGTCCATGATCTCCGCCATCGCGGCGTTGATCTTCACATTCAATTCATCCCTGTTGGCGACCAGCGTCTCCAGTTTCGCTTTCAACGCCACCAAGTTCCTCACATTCTGGCTGCGGCTGACAAATTCCACAGCTTTCGTCCGGGAAATGACCACGGAGCCGCTGTTGTCCTTCACTTCCAGGATACCTTCGTCTGCGAGGAGCCGCATCGACCGTCGTATCGTCTCAGGAGAGACGCCGTAATGGCTTCCCATCAAAGACCTTCCGGAAAACCGCTCGTTCTCCTTGATCTCCCCCACCGCGATTTTCGACGCCACATCATAGGCTATCTGGTCATACACGGATTGTTTTGTGGTACATTTCATACCGTCCCCCTCATAATGACAACTTAATAATATTTTACAAGTTGTCACTTTGTCAAGCCACGGAAAATCTCAACGGACAGACGGGAGCACAGCTCTCATCACCACTCTGACGAACTCTCCTGCCCGGCTTCATGGCCTTTGCCCTTTTTCCTGCAAGCAATACGCACCGTTTCAGAGAAGCCTTTTCCTCCGGAAATACCTACGTGACAGACGTGTGGCATCAGCCATGGGACGGCGTCGATCCGACGCCAATGAGGGACCTTTCATCAAATCAGACCGAATAAGGGTATGCGGGATGGTTTTCTGTAGGGGAACAGGAATATTGCGCCAAGGCAAAACCAAAACCGATAGATTTCCTAGAAACCGGCATCCTGTTTTTGCCCGCTTTCCCACTTCCTCTTGTTCACCGTTTCCTGTTGTAATCATCCCTCAGCATCACGATAAAATCGATATCAACTGTTTGTGTTTTCTTCAGAGTGTTGATGCGGTCGGCGAATGAAATGCCGGCAAGAGCGCCTACCAAGCCGACTGCACCGCAAACCACAGCCAAATAGGTGTAAGACGACCAAGACATCATATCGGCAAAGCTTCCTACAAGCGAAGTGTCTCCGCTTTGCATCGCCGAAAAAGCCTTGATCCCGAAATAGGTCATTCCTCCCAAAGCCAATGAGCCAACGCCAAAGGAAGTCCACATAAGCGCACGGTCAGCAGTGAGTTTTCTCTCCGCATCCTTGAATGATATCGCCTTGTCCGGCTGTCCGGTAAGCAAAAAGAACTCGGATTTCGCGATCTTCCGTTTGCCCATGAAAGCATTCCATTGGTTGTATCGCAACTGGGTAGTCTCGATTGCGGCATCCTTGGCAAACGTCACGGTTAACGCATCGTTTCCAGCGAAAATCGAAAAAGAAGAGAACCATACAAGCAACACGGCGGCAACATATCGTTGATTCATAGAAAACAGTATATCGCATCTTGCGGTATATGCACCATCCGTCTGTCAGGGAGAACACCAGCGTAGAAATCATGAAGCTTTACCGTATGTCGTTATCACATTTCCTTTTTGCCGGATATGCGTCCGAAACGGAGTGTATTCCCTTACCAAGGATCGTAGAGGGAGACAGAAGCCTATAGGTGAGTTTCATGGCATCGGACGACGTTGCTGATTCGTTCCAAAGGCTGTTTGGATACCTTGGAGATGTATGGCATGCAGGAATGATTCCAAAGAAAAAAATATCTTCCCGCAGTGCCAAAGAAACTCCCGATGGAGTTGTTTCCTATCAGATACCCTGTCCTCAGGCTCCACATACATCCCATCCCTTTCCCTCAGGCAAGATAGAAACGGTCCAAATCCGAACATGCGGTGTCGGTGCTGTCAGAGCACGGTGCATGTTCATCTGTACGCGGAAAGCAATCAGCAGTCTCCGGGATCATTTCCCAGGCAAAGACATGCGCAGAACTGGTAAAAAGTGTCCTGAGTTTCACGCGATCATCCCCGATGAGGTCGGAAGCAACGGCAATCCCTCCCTAGTCGGCGATGTCCTCGATCATCAGAAAAGCCCCATGAGGGAGAGATACCTCGGCACATCCACGTTGGACAGCACCTCGGACAGTTCGGCTGTCGCAAGACGGTTTTTGATGGAAGACGGTTCATGCGCTTCACGCCAGGAAAGCGTACAGGAAGCCAGACTGCTCATCGCAGGCATGATCGTCTTCGCATTATCCAACGCTTCCTTTCCCAGTCCTATATCGTTTTGCGGAATGCAGACCATGAAGCGGCTCGCGTCATCCGGATCATTCATGACATCGAAGCGGAACAACAGATCCAATCCGAAATCCTTGTTGATGACATCCAACACTCCGTTCAGGTCCTTCAAGTCGTATAAGCCAGAAAAAGCAATCTTCCGGACATACCATGTCATATCAAACGCTTCAGGTTCAACGAAAGCTTTCGCATCATACGTCAGTGGAGGCTGCCAACATTCAGATGATGAGAATCAAAACAGAAAACGCAAACCAACATCAGAGATATATCGGCCTTCCCGTCTTGGCTGTATACAACTTGGCGACTTCCGCCCTTCTTTTGTTGATCTCGTCAAGACGCCCCTTGGACACAAGGATACGTCCGCCACATTGGTAATACTCGCTGGTCAACAGAACTCTGCTGTCCATGTTTTTTTCGCTTCCGTATCCGAATGCATAAAACAGTGCATCAACCTTGTTGGAAACCAGACTGTCAAGCCGGTCACCGGCAGCGACCGGCACAACGATGAAATTGACCTCAAGCACCTCGGAAAGAGCGGAGAGCAACGCCCTATTGAACCCCGCAGGTTTTCCGGAGGCATTCAGGTAATCCAACGGGGGAAAATCGCCGGTCATCGCAATCCGTATGGTCTGACGGCCGGCTTTTGCCGGCAACGCATCGGCCTCGGGAAGGTTTTTCGCCGGCAAGTACTGGTTCAGCAACGCAGCAAGTTTTCCATTCTCTTTCAAAATCCTAATTCCCCTATCCAATTTGTCGCGCAAAGCCTTCTTGGCTGGAGATGTTGCCATGCAGAAAGATCCTATCCCTTCTTTCTGCCCCATCTCCAACTGCGGTTGTGCATCGACTAGGTATTCGGCTAGGAAATCAGGTATGTTGATATAGTCGGTTTTTCCGGCAAGAAGTCCCAGGATCGAGTCATGAAGCGAATCATACACGCTATAGGAAAACACTCTTTTGATCACGGAGAAATCAGCGCTTGTTGTATATGCTTCATTCTCATACACATGCAAAAGCCCGATTGCCAACAGCTTTTTCCTTTGCGCTTGAGCCATAACGACACCCATACAGATCATCAAACACAACACCAAACCAAAGAGTTTTTTCTTCATCCTGCCCTCATCCTAGGGAAAACGATAAAACCTACCATGCAAAAAAGATATTCCCCAAAAGGTGAAAAAGCCTGTTTTCCGCGAAACTCCTCTTCATGTTCACGCAGATGCCTCGCAAGCGTACCGTCGGCCATGCTGAAAAAACACATGAGGCTGAATAGGGAGCAAGCGCTCCTGGCGATATCACATCCTTGTCAGGAATGAACATACAGACATGCTCTTGTCTGGCATGTATGACGGCACCAGCGCCGCCTTGTAATCGCTGAGATACGATTTGCCATCGGTATTGTTGCCACCAATAAGCAAAACATCCCCGTTTTGTGACCTGTCCTCTGAGGTGATGCCGTCTGAATCCGCCTTCACGACACGTTACGAATCAATTGGAAATGCGTAACGCATCATGTCCGACTTTGCTTTTCCGCCTCCGTCATCATCCCTCATATTCGCGTTCATTGCATCAACATATGGCTTTTTGGCTTCAACGAGATTCTGCAGGAATGATTCGCTCGTGAAGGCATCAACCCATTCCACATTCTCACCAGAATCGTTGGACACGCATCCGACACCTCGTTGGTGCGTCCGTCATACTCTTCCTTTGCCGCTCAAACTCGAATCGTTTCCGACAGCTTCATACGATTTGAACCGCCCGGGGAACTTCTTCAGCCAGTAGTGCATGTCCGCAATCTTCTCCGCAACCTTCCTTTCCGCTTCGCTGACCGCTGAATCCGGGTTGAACCTGTTGTGTGAATACACTTCGCCTTCGGTGACCTTCCTGCCCGACGCATCCGTGTACGTGGCGGTGATCCGCTTCCCCTCAAGTTCCGCATATGCATTGTAAGCGTCGACGATTTTCCTGGCGTCGGCCACAGTCTCTATGCCGTCAAGTGGCGAATCGTTGAACCTGTAGAAATCCGTCTGGGAGAACCTCATGCCGGTATGGTGCCATTCCGAATACCGCAAAAACAGGTCGTGCAATGCGGTTGTAGGCAGGCCTTTGGTCAGCACGTCGGCGATCTCCTGCGACGCGCCTGCGGATATCACACTGGAAATGGCTGCTTTCGTCCATTTGTGTAGCGGTGCGAGCCCTTCCTCGTAGGCGGACACGGCGTTCCTGCTCATGCGCCTCTCCCAGTCGTATCCCTCGAACATGATGCCGTCAGACCCGTCCTGATTGCGGGAATCCCCCTGATATCCAGCGGATGGTTGTGACAAAAAGCCACCGGCCTTGCCAGCATGTTTGACAAGGCCTCGCCCATCAAGCTTTTCCTTTTCAGATTCTAGTTCTTCTCGGGGGTATTCGATCCATTTCCCGTCGACTTGGTGTCTTGGGACTGGGAGCTGGCCTGGGTTTCCCCAACCGTATTTTTCTGAGAACTCTCGGTAGATGGATTGCAGAACCTCACCGAACCGAAGAAACAGGGTTTTGTAAAGATCGGGTCGTCCGGCTTCAGCGAGCCTCTCCATGTAAACTTCGCCATTCTTGCTCTCCTCCTTGGTCCAGTCATTCCAAACAAGTTCAGAATCGTTTCTGCTGGTATCAATAGTACCAAAAATTTCCTCTTTTCTACTCCATAATTGTAACGCATTCCTGATGACTTCCGCAACCGCTTTGTTCTGGTATCTTTCATCATTGTAGTTAGTTATCATTAACCCGTCGCTCAGGGAGATGACGCCGAGAGCATCACTGCCGTCTTTGCCTTTCGGATAGACCGGCGTGGCGTCGCCCTGCACGGCGAAGGCGAAGAACCCCTGTTGTCCCACCGTGGTGCCATTCCGAATACCGCAGGAACAGGTCGTGCAAGGTGGTTGTAGGCAGGCCTTTGGTCAGCACGTCGGCGATCTCCTGCGACGCACCTGCGGATATCATGCTGGAAATGGCTGCTTTCGTCCATTTGTGTAGCGGTGCGAGCCCTTCCTCGTAGGCGGACACGGCGTTCCTGCTCATGCGCCTCTCCCAGTCGTATCCCTCGAACATGATGCCGTCAGACCCGTCCTGATTGCGGGAAGACTCCTGCTGTTTGGTTGAGGGCTGGAAGGAGGTGCCGCCATTGCCATTGCCGGGGATTTGGTGTAGGCTTGGATTGTCGGAGGCAGACATGGAAGAGTGGAGGAAACCCAAGTATTTCGATATTTGTGATATTCCGTTCAAGAGAGAAGACGGCGTGATCACAGTGCTGGATTCTTCCGAAGATGGCAAATCAGTCATAGAAAGAGAACCAACCCCATACGAACGCTCCATGTTCCACCGCAACTGCATGGACAGCGGTGTAATCAGCGAGGAAATTGCCAGGAAATTGGCGTTGAATCCTGGGTTGTCGTACTGAAGGTTCTTCTCATATACACCATTGCTCCAGACGGACATCTCGTAATAGAGATTTTTTACAAGGTCGAAGATTTTTGTATGCAGAAATCGACTTTTCTTTTCATCAATAAACGGTTCCAGTTCCCTCGCGACATCGTAAATTATGTGCCCTCCGTTCTCATTCTTGTTCCTTAGCGTCCGGGCTTCGATTATCTGGAGCTCCCCTATGAAACCATTGGACAGCTTGAAATTCAATGAGAAATCCCGATAACCGAACACTGTGGATTTCTCTTTCTTCTTCACGATGTCGTACTTCCCGCTGGCGATTATCGCATTGTAAGCGGCCCTGGCCTCATCGAACGTCTCCGTAGTGATGGTGGCTCCATTGATGTCGAGCAATCTCCCCCAGTCCCCGCCGTAGTCATTGGCGACCTTATTCCTTGCCCTTTCCTTTCCCTTCAGCTCGGATCTGAACAGCGCAGGCATGGAGGAGCCGACAAGTTCCCGCATCTCCTCCACTGTCTGGTGGAACTCTTCGTTCGACTCCTCCGCAAGACGGTATACGAACCCTTCCTGGTCGACGTTCTCAGGCACGCCCATGCGGGGAACGGCGGAAGATATCTTCTTCTGCTTTATCTCGTCGCTTTTCTGGAACAGGATGCTGTCGTTCCTGAAGTTGAACCGTTTCGACGGAGGAATGATGTCCCCGTTCTCATCCCTGGTGATGACGTCAGTAAGCTTGCGGTTGTTCTTGGTGTTCCGATAGGCGTATCCCTTGCCGTCGTCGTATCCCCATTCGTTGATGGAGTCGGCGTTCCACCAGGCGTCCTCCGCCTTCACGAACTGCGAGATGACGCGGTACTTTCCGGCACCGAACTGCCGGGCGCCGTGCTCGTCGGCATACGCCCTTGACGGCGAGATCCAGTCGCCGTTGCGGAAGGAGCCTTCATTGATGTCTGAGGGAACCGCCCGATAGAACCAGGCTCCGACATCCTTCTTTCCGGCTTTGATCTTACCGATCATCGTGGATATCTTTTCGAACGACTCGTATCCTCCGACCTCATCCCCGATGCCGTACCAATCGGGGTGGTCCCAGTAGTCGTCCGAAACCAAGTCTGAATCAGGATCAGCGAGCTGGTTGACGTTCTTGCCATGTCATTGCCGGAATGCGGAGCCTGATGCATCATCCGGTAGTCGTAATCGTTGATGTATCCTTTCTTGAGGGCGACGTTGTCGACGATGCGCTGGGCTGTCTCCATGTCGCCGGAGTTGACTGCGTCCATGTAGCGCTTGTCCTCGGCGGCCTCGAAGAGCGTGCTCCCGTTCCATCTCGCGATCTTGCTTGCGGTGTTCGGATGGTCCATGAAAGCCTTCACCTCGTCGTATCCGGCCGCCTTCATGATGCCCTGCCTCTCGTCGTCCCCGAGGATCCTGTCGACCCTCAGCGCTCCGGAGATGACCCATGTGCCGTTCGTCTCCCTGAACGTATAGTATCCGCCCTCAGGCACGTGGTCCTTGATGTCCTTGACGCCGCGTTCGTCCAGTTCCTTCTGGTAGTTTATGTCCATCGGGTACGATACCTCGCACCACACACGGCGGAACCCATTGCCGCGCTTCGACGGGTAGACGCCTGCGGGATGGTCTGGGCCCCTGTATCCCTTGAGCCATGGGGCGTCGGGGATGGTGGACCCGATGTGCCAGCCGGGCCGGTTGGAGAAGCCTTTCGTCGGGATGTTGTCGGCTACAAGCCACTTGCCCATCGGCGTCTCCTCGTCCTTCCCGATGAAAAACGGGAACAGCTTCCCTGTGGAAATCTCCTGCTCGAAGAGCTTGTACCCATGCCCGACAGCCTTCGGCTGGTAATCGTCTGGGGCTGTCTGGAATAAGATGCTTTCGTCATCCATATCAAACCCGCCGTTGTTTCCGGTGGCCGACTTGATCTGGTTGGAGGAGAAGGCGATATACTCTTCGCCGTCGATGTTGCTTCCGTCAAATCCCTGTTTGGTTAGATATTCTCTTGCTTGTTTGCCTGCATCCTTTTGGCCTTCAAACCTATTGAGGGCCGCATAAGACTGTTTGGCGTCTGCAGGATTTCGTAGATTTAAGAAGAACGATCTTGTATTTGATCCATAGCCACTTGCATCAAGCTCCCAAGGGCTGAAAAAGCTCCCTTGGATATCCATGTTCGAATGCGTTTTGGTTTTATCGAAAACATCAAAGTCATCGTCACTTCCGTGGTACACCTGCATCGGCTCGCCATTCTCGTCGACGACACGGGAGGAACTGTTGACAGAGTAAAAATCACGCAGTAGATTGTAATAGTAATCAGAGCCTCGAGTAAGCTTGGCGGAGCTATCTGTCAGGGCCTCGTTTGAAAGGACTCTGTTTTTTTTATCTACAACGCTCTGCAACTATATATCATGAGTATATATTCTATTTATAACATCTCTGGCATTTTTTACGGTTATGGTGCCGCAATTGTGGCTGTGCGAAGGCTCAAGTCATGCATTTCGCTGCAACTCGAGGACGGTTTCGACAGCAGGGTCGTCCAAATGACCTCAAGATCCATCGGCGAGGGAACGAACAATACGATCAAGACATTGGGGCACAAAGTTTATGGTTTCAGGGACACAAAATGCTTCTTCCCCAAGATCATGTTCGAGCGCCGCCTCAAGAAACCCTCATTCCTATCCAGAAAGGTTTTGTTTTGAACAAAAAAAAAGGCTCAATGCAAAAAGCTGGGGGATGAGGAAAAGGTAAAAAGTCAATAGCCCAAGAAAAAGCCTAGAAAAAGAGGATGGAACTCATCTATTGTTGAA